>Ga0233444_10003364_pt1 | contig 15930 bp, 11 predicted proteins | sample SI_124_October20_6_FD_182792 | JGI IMG/M metagenome (GOLD analysis project Ga0233444, IMG submission 182792) | Seawater microbial communities from Saanich Inlet, British Columbia, Canada - SI_124_October2016_10_MG | ecosystem: Environmental > Aquatic > Marine > Inlet | place: Canada: British...
TGATAATTAGTATCACTACCACTAAAGTTAGCAATTGTTACAATACCACCATTTTCACCAACAGAAGTCATACCACCAGGATATGTTCCACTATAAGAAGATGGTTCTATATATTGACCACTTGAATCAAATGCAGCAGATGCATATGTAGTAGAACCACTTAAGTTTTGTTTAGTTGCCACCAATTTAATTTGTTGAAATGGTGGATTTGCTATTGAACCACTATAAAATCTAAATGCAGTTCTATCAGTTTCAAAAGTTAAAAGTTTTAAAGTACCTGTGGTTTGTTTATTTCCACCAGTAAATCTTACAGTTTCTTCAAGTGTTATCGGAATGTAATTATTATTAACATCATACATTTCAAACTTATAATCAAAAGTTTCATCTTTTAAGTTTCTATCTTCTTCTTGTACTGTCTTAAATACCTTTGGTGAAAATCCTTTAGCTTGAGCTGGTTGTAAATCTAATTTAGCTAATTGCCAACCATCTCCCCTAACTTCAATACCCAACCTCGCATTAGAACTTTCATATGTTGATGTTATTATGTTTGATATATCAGTTCTAGATGAATATGTTTTATCTGCTTGGATTTCTGTAAGATATTCTTTAAAATCAACAGAACCAGATGAACCTGTAATATATAGTTTTAACGTTTTTGGTACATCTATTGATGGTGCTACAAGTGATTGAGAAGTTATTGCAGAAGAAGTTTCAAAAGTACCACTACTTCCATATGCAGAAGATGCCGTAAATATTGCATCAATCCTTCTAACAATTACTTCATTTGGTGTTGAATCTGAAATGTTAAGTACATATGGTATATTTAATGGTGAATTTAAAATACTATCAGTTACACCTGGTTGTGTTTTATCTCCAATATAATTTCCGGCAGGTATTGTTGATGGAAAAAATGGATAATCAACCACATCATCATAAAATATACTTGATGTTGTTGGTGGTACTTGTTGAGTAAAGTAAGAAGCTGATGTAATGGATGTTGCTTCAGAACCAGAAAGTGCTAATGTATCTTTAGCATTTCCAATAGGATTACCATCAATTTCAGAAACCAACCCCACTTCTTCTAAATTAGCATTTAATACTTGTCTTGTTCTATTTGTTCTATAATCTAAGTAAATATAATTGTACCCACTTCCACTTGTTTCAAAATCAAGTATCACCTGAGAGCCACTCTCTAACATATTCAATGGTAAAGTTTGGAAATCATTAGTATCAATTGAGGATAGTGTAAAGTTTATAGAACCACTTATTGCATCTACTGCTGATTGTGATGTAGCAGAATGGTTATAGAACATCATACCATCAGTATTGAAGTTTCTAAATGCCATTGAGTTTCTCCAAATCGTATTACCCGATAGGTAACCAGATTCAGATACAAAAGATTCTATATGATACTCAACCGAACCAGTGCTGGTTGGTAATGATAAAGAACCGCTATCTGTAAGTAAGGATACAATTACAGAACCACTTAAATGGTCATGTTGATTAGTTGTAAGATTAACATACTGATTTATTACGTTGTTAGATTCTATTGTGGATATATCACTATGTATAGAACCACTTGGTACAAATCCTTGTTGTACTAATACATTATCATATACAAACGAATCTGAGTTTACATCAGAAGAAGATGATACTGAAGATACGTTATAAACCTGTCCACTTGAACTATCAAATGTATAAACATCAGTTACCTGACCACCATCGTTTCTAAAAATATATGGTATATCTAATGGTGATTCAAATTGTAGAGAACCCGATTCAGAATCAAATACTGGAGTTAAGAAATCTCGATTACTTACAGTTGCTTTTATAAGTGGATATCCAGCTTCTGTATATAAGTTATCTCCTCCTTGTGTTGGTACTCTTGGTACAACAAAACTTGAGGTAGATGTATTTTGAACATCACTACCAGATAACTGAAATAAATCATATAAATTATATCGAGTAGAAGATGGCTCCATTTCTCCAACAGTAATTCTACCAATGAATACCATCACAGAATTATTAAAATCTGCCTCTACAAGATATGCATACTGAGTATCTCCATCTATTGTAAGAATAAGTTGTCCATTTTGTATATTTAATGTACCACTAAAATCAGCTTCAGTTCCATCGGTAAAATTAATCTCACCTGTGTTAAAGTTCATAGATGTAATATCATATGATTCTCCATATAATAAATCACCATTCAATCTATCTAATCTTTGTACATCTATTAAATCTGCGTTTAGTGGTTCTACATTTCTATTGGTTCTATAATCAATATGAACATAATTGTATCCACTTTGTTCGTAAGGTATTATAACTTGAGAACCAGTTCCACTTGAATGCCAAGCTTGTGGTGTTTCATAATCACCAGTATCTATTGCTTCCAATTCATATTCAGTTGAACTTCTAAACGATGATAACTCATCTAAGTAAGTTGAACTATTATAATAATAAAATTTAGCATCACCACCTATATTTTCAAATGAAAGTAGTGAAAGTTCTTCTGAACCAGATGTATAAACTTCTGAGTAGATACTAACATCTTTTGGGTCACCACTCATTGGTATAGTATATGAACCACTATCTAACCAAACGTTAAAAATTAATTCAACACCACCAAATGAACCACTTACCGATACAACATTTGCATTACTGTTTGCATCTGTTTGAACTCTCGATGTTGTACCCCAATCACCACTTGTTGTATCAAACGTAAGTGATGTTGATAAATTAGCATCATAAGTATAATCCGAACTTACAGATGTAAATACCGAACCAGTTGTATTTTGGGGTGTATCAAAAAATGATAATCGTGAATCATCGTAAATATAATTACGAGTTATATCTTCTGATGCAGATTGTATTAAGATTGAATTAAAACCAGTAGATGTTGTAAATGATACTGGATATACAGACATCACATTTGGGTCATACAAATAATATGTTGTTTCTGTATATGATTCCGATACTATTGTTGTTGGCCCTATTACAGTATCGTTGATTGAACCACTTACAAGTGTATTAAAATCTAATTCGTAATCTACTCCACTAAATACTTCAAAAGTATTGTTAGTTTCTATATTAACCTTATCTGTTGCAACTGAACTACTTGGAATTACAATTCGTATAGATTCAAATAGTAAATCATCATCAAAAATAATTTCACTTTCAGACCCACTTATCGATACAGATGATGTTACCCAATTATTTCCAAAATTATTTGGAGTTAATCTACCCGAACCCCCTTCTACTTCATTTCCTGGCTGTGTTTGGTCAACAAGTAAATCTGCTGTGATATCTTGGACTCGTACTTGTTCTAAAAATTTAAAATCAGAAACATCGGAACGAGATTTTCTGTATATTTTTATATTATCTAAGTTACCAGTAAAAGTATCTATATTTTTAAATACAAGTTTTTGATATGAACCAGTTACTATCGTTTCAGTACTTGTTCTGCCATCAAAAAATTCAAACGTACTTGTGTATGCAGATGGTGGAAAAGTAGCTACTTTATTATCTACCAAATACGGTTTATCTACTAAAACTGTATTTTTGTTTAATACTTCTTTTACAGTTGCTGAATAACCTAATGATGGAACTGATATGATATTTTCATCAATAGAACCAGTAAATCCTGGTCCATCTGTAATTTCTAATCTATAAAGAGTTCCTGCTCTCCATGTTCTAATATCAGTACCAAGTGGTGGAATATCTGGACTACCTTGAAGTGAGCCACTTTGTGTAACATCTGGTATACTTTGTTGTACCAACCCACCTTCAACCTCTTCAATGGTAATACTTGGTTTTTTATAAAATATTACAGGTGTTTGATTTGGTTCATTTTTATTTATGTAAATATCCTTTTCCCACTTTACATTATATGCACCATCCCATTCTTTTGGAATTGGTCTTGTAATACCTTGTGAATCTGTATATTCTTTTAACTCACCAAGAATTGTAATTTTACCAGGTCCAACTGGTATATCATCATAAACATGAGTTGATAATACAACTGAATTACCTTCGTAATAATCAGGTACACCTTTTCCCGGCTCAACATATAAAGTACCACCCTCTACATCAACAATTTCAATTTTTATTGCAGTAGATTCTTTTAGGAAACCAGTACCTTCCATAGTAAACAAGTTTTTACCTTGAGTAAGGGTATCTGGAAACTTTGTTACTTTAAAATATTTTGATTTGGGGTCTGTGTCGGTTATAAATGTGTTATACCCACTTAGATTTTCAAATTCATTACCAATTTTTACTATACACGCCATAGATTATAATCCAATTATACTTCTATAAATATCGTACAAAAAAACTTATGAATATTTATACATAGAAATATATAGAAAGTTATAGAATGAGAAAATATACTACAATACAGATAAAAAAAGAAACCCATGAACTCTTACAAGGGTATTGCAAGGAACATGGGTATAAATTAAGTGGATTGGTTGAAACTCTAATTAAACAAAGAGTTGGTACAACAGCACCTGATAATATCTTAAGAGTTGATTCTTAAAATTTCACATTTGAAAATCCATTTACTTTTTTAATTTCAATTAATCCATCTACAACATCTCTCATCGAGTCAATGTGTGATATTACCATAACGAAATCAAACTGAGTTTTAAGGTATGTAAACAACATAAAGAGGGATTGTAGGTTCTCACTATCCAAAGTACCAAACCCTTCATCTATCACAAGGAAATTAGGTCTTGGTAGGTTACATACATTGATTAGAGCAACTCTGATTGCTAAACCACTAATAAACCTTTCCATACCACTACACATTTCCAAACTCCATCGTTGGTCACCATATACAAGATATGCATTAATATTTCTACCATCAATCTCTAATTGCATTCCAAACTCTACGATTTGTGCAAGGATATTGTTTACCTCACCTTCAATCATTGGTAGAGATTTCTCAATCAATTCATATGATACACCATCCTTACCAAGTGCGTTTAAGTAGAAATCAAATAACTTGGATTGTTGTTCTAAATCTTTTACTTCTTGAATTCTATCTTCAATTGTTTCTTTTTGATTTTGAAGAGCAGATACTTTACCATTTAATTTTAGAACATCACTATTGATTCTCTTTAGCTCATCCTTTACAGATGATTGTTTTTCTCTTACTCCACTAATCTGTTCTCTGGTTTCTTTATTCTTCTTAATCTGTTTCTCGTTCTTATAATACTCATCAATTAACTGTTTTTGTTGTGTAACCTGAGTATCTAATCGAATTTCTTCGGTTTCGGTTGTTGATAACTTGTTGATAAGTTGAGATATTTCTCTATCTAATTTATCCTCCTTATCTTTAGCATCTTTATATTTACTCCACTCATCTTCGTATTCTTTTAAAGAATCAATCACCAACATCAACTGTAATCTTATTTTATCATTATCAGAAAATAGTTCTTCATAATTAAAAAGTTCATCATCTACTTTTTGTTTTTGTTCTAAAATAGTTTGAGAGTTCTCCATACAAATATCACATTCTTCGTTATATTTGTGCTTATCTAAGTGGTCTTTTCTTTCATACAAAGAATCTTTCTTAATGTTGATTTTATCAATTACAGATTCAACATCTCTCAACTTATCTTTAGAATCTTTTAACTTACTAATACCATCCTCTAAATCCTCTTCATCGAATTTATCAAGAATTTCATCTAATGTGATTTGTTGTTCTTCTCTAAAGGTGATTCTATCTTGTAAAGAACCTTTTGTGGTTTCGAGGTCATCTTTCTTGGTTTCGAGGTTTTTCAATCTTTTTTCCAACTCTTCGATTGAAACCCCACTATCGGAATTTAACTTTACTATCTTTTCATTTAACTTAATGATTTGTCTATTCAGTATATCATCTTCCTCCTTCAATGATTTTTGAGACATCTCTAAAAGTTTATACTCATTCTTGTCGGTTTTTAAATCAGTGTCGATGTTTGCTAGTTTTTGAGTAAAATCATCAGACTTGAATTTTCTGATAAGTGTTGCATTATCCCTATTTTCATCAGATGCCTTTTGATATAGTTTATCAAAGATATCTACTCCAATAAATTGAGATAGTATCTCCTTACGTTCCGATTGTGATTTATCTATAAACAGTGCGTTGTTTCCTTGTAGGGAAAGTGCGGTTAATACAAAGTCCTCAAACTTACCTAAAAACTTTTCAATGTTCTTGTTAGTTTCTCTTCTTTGTTCTCCATTAAGTGATTCTACAACTCCTGCATCTTCCTTCCAAAAGTTTACATCTACTTTAAGGTTAGTTTTCTTTCTTGTCCACTTAGCAGTTCGTTCTATAAAGTAATCTACCCCATCTATCTCAAAGTTAAACTTACAATAAAAGTTTTCTTTACGATTGTTTAAAACGTTCTTAGATGCGTTTGTACGAGATGTTCTATCATAGATACAGAATGAGAGTGCATCCCACATAGATGATTTACCACTTGCGTTGGGAGCAAAGATACCCATGATACCTCTTGCGTTATCGAATCTGATAAGATTATCTTCCCCATAGGAGAACATATTAGAAAAGTTAAATGTTTTTGGTGTCCAAAGAATGTTACCAGCAACATCAGATGTATCTATATGACCATTTAGTTCTTTATTTATCTCAGCAATTTTATCTAGTTCATCAGATTCTAGGAGATATTGTCTTTCTAAGTAATCTCGTATTAAAGAGTTTTGGAAAGTTTCATCTTTTACATCACCAACAATGTTCTTGTTTACCTTTTGATTTGTTTTTAACTGTCCGATTGTATCGGTTCTTGTTACAGTAACTTCAGCAACTTTGAATAACTTTTTAAGTTCAGTTATTTTTCGTTTCATATCAGATGCCTCAGTATTAGTAAACCTTAATCTTAATCTAGGATATTTTGGAAGTTTATCACTAACTTCATCATACACCCATTGAGGTATCTTACCATCAACTACATCAACTGTTAAGAATCCATAATCATTATGTAGATGATGTTCGGTGAAGGTTCGAGTGGGAACATCCCACAATAAGTAACCATGATTTTCGAGTAGTTCTCCATGATTCTGTTGAACCATTGAACCTGCGTAGGCAACCCACTCATATCCTTCTCCAAATGTTTGTCTTTTGTGTATATCCCCTAAAAGGGCCATATCATATCCATCAAACATATCTACTTGAAATGAGTTGGATGATACGGTATAACCGATATCGGTTTGTGCTTTGTTTACTGGTCCATGAAATAAAACGATTTTATTTTCTCCATCAATGGTATCTCCCTTAGGCCAATTTTCCTTGTCATCCAATATAGAATAGACAACGAAAGTAAGGTTATGGATATTATAGACACCAGTATCACGAAGATAATGAATTCTATCGTTGTTAAGATTTTCGATAATAGGTGTGAGTACATCTAATCTGTGTGAGTTATTTAAGTTACAATCGTGATTACCTGTGATTAACACAGTTTCTCTTAACTTCGCACACTCGGTGAGAAACCAAGATATTTCGTGTACGAGTTCAGGTGACATCTCTGTTTTAGCATGGGCAATATCACCAGCAATATAAATGAGGGAATCCTCAATTTTATCTTCTTTTACTTGTTTTAGAAATTTTTTGAATACTAATTTATATTCTTTGTGTCTTTGTAGATTACGAATATGTAAATCTGCTAAATGATAAATTTTATTTATAACCATATTTTATTTATATAATCTCCCCACATTTTGTGAGATTCTTTTGTTGGATGTTTTCTTTCGTGAAATGTACCATTATTTTTATTTAGATAATCATACATATTTTCCATTTGTATATTATAATAATTCAACCCAAGTTGTTTTTTATCTCTACCCCATAAATCTATTTTTGATTTAGGCTCATCTATTTCTTCGTATTTATAAAATGTATTAAAAAAGTAATAATCAATTTTATTTAATCTAAGAAAAGATTCTAAAGATTTAATATGATTGAATGTTCTAATATAAGATGGTATTAGTTCGTTTTGATGTAAAATAAATTTATCTTGTAATTCAGTTGTTTGATTTTCATCTGGCTTTCCCCATTTATCATAATCAACCCATAACCTATCTTGTACATATTTTTTACCATCCCACCACTCAAATCGTGTAGGTGATGTCCATCCTATTAAAACTTTTAGTTCATCTGATTTTACCCACCCATTGGTTTCATCCCATATTTTACGAGTATGAATCCATTGATTGATATCCCTCATTGTATTTCTAAAAAGATAATCATTTGATACACCAGAAGATGAATTGTTACAATCAACAGCCTCTAGGTTATCTGCAACTACCTTAGAATATCTTTCATTCTCTTTGTTTTCCAATTCCGCTCCCCATGTAACTGAATCTCCAATAGAATATAATATCATAAAACTTTTATAAATTTATTTTTTTGTATTTCTGCTAATTCACTTAATTTATTAAAATTTGAAAGTAATCTATGTTTATTTTGTAAATAAAGTTCATGCATAGATTCTAAATCAATATTATTTACATCTGAAATACTTTTTATTATTCTTAAACTTCGTTCTAATGGGTCTGTATATTCATCATAAGAAGTATCCACAATATCTTCAAACAAATCAAATCCTAAATCTTTTAAATACTTTACAAGAAAAGGACTACCGCAATATATTGGTATGGTAAAAGAATAAAATGGTCTAAATATTTTTTCAGAAGTGTACAACTCTGAATTATATTCGAAATGAGTAGCGTTAACTATTTCAAAATATGCGTTAGTTGATAAATGCAATGGTGGTAATTCTGAAAAAGGTTCAGTTTTTCCCCATATAGTATCAAGTATAATTGGAAAATCTTTTAAACAATCATCATACTCTGTTTTAGTTATAATATCCTTTACACCATCTCCAAAATAAGATACCATCATTTTATCATAACTTAAGTTTGAATCATTTGTATAAAATAAGTTTGAATACAATGTATTTTTTAATATATCTTCTTTCTTTAATAAATGATACATTAAAATTCTTATAGGTTTAGGAAATCCGGTTGTACTTAAAAATCTTTTGTGTCTTATAACACCACCAAATGTATTAAAGAATTCTTCAAATAAGAATCTTTTTTCGTGAGAACCTGTGTGAATTAGATAATAATTTATTTCATTACTTTTACCATGAAATTGAGTTGGTGATACAACTACTACATTTTTTAAATCATCAATATCATTTAAACCAGGGTCTTTATGTATAAGAACTATTTTTACATCTATCTTTTCTAAGATACTTAAAATTCTACTTTTTATTATATCTGAATTATAATCAAACCCATCTGCTAAATAATCAGAATCGATTATTAGAGTACATCCATTTAAAGATGGATTTAATTTACTTGATAAATAATCAAACGTATAATCGGTGTGATTTAACAGTTCTGGTATATTATATTTTTTATTCTTAATATACTTCGGTAAAATCGAATAATCAGTAAAGTTGATATTTTTTTCTCGTAAAATATCAATCCATTGATAATATCTACCACTTAGATATGGCATCCAAAATGTATAAATCATAAACCTTTTAATTTTTGTGATATAATATCACTAAATTGTGTTTTTTCGGATTCTTTTAGTTTATTATTTACTTCCGAAAATCCCATATCAGATGCATCCTTATCTGTGGGTTTAATATTTTTTGTAGTAATTCCTTGATTCTGATACTGTATTGTATAATGTAATGCTTGTTCTTGTGCATCTTCATCTAACAAAATATTAATACCTTTAACTTCTTTTTTATATATAGTATCATTTAATTTTTTTGGTACAAATTTACCAAGTAGAGGGATTGCGTTTCGCTTCACAGCCATCGCATCAAATACTCCCTCTACTAAAGTAATTGGTTCGTTCCAATTTATTTGGTTTTCGAACATTATAACATTTTTAGAAACCGGCGGATTCTTATACTTAAACTTTTCCTCATCGAATACAGAACGTGCGATGAAGTAATTGAGTCTATTATTGTTATCATAACTTGGAATAATAATACGATTGGCGTAATGACCAGAGTCACAATAACCAATATTATAGCGTTTAATATCCCCTTCGCTAATATTTCGTTTTCTTGCATATTCTTTCACCTTTCTGAATAAGGGATTAATACCCTTTGGCTCTTCTAATAGTGAACGAAACTCGTTTGGTAACCTTAACTCTACCTTTTCATCTTCGGTATTATTACTATATACAACATAATCATCACCATAAATCTCATATATCTTTTTTAACTTATGAGAATCTACGTGCAATCTTCTAAGTAAACTTTGGATTCGTTTCCCTTTGGAATCACAAACCCAACAATGCCACTTTTGGCTTTGTAAGTTTATCTGTAACTTTTTCTTGTGATGATGACAGAACGGGCAATAGTGTGCTTGTTCATCTCCTTTCATGGATGTACCTGGTCCTAAGACATCATCTAATATGTTTACAACTGATTGTTTTTCGTGGTGTGAAAGCATGGTTACTACTTTAAACTCTATAAAGATACGAAAAATAATTTAAATATACAAATTATTTGTAACTTTTTTTAATATACGCTATGTTTTATACAAATATACGAACTTTTTTCGATTATTCCAAATCTTTTCTAAAAAACTTTCCTAAAAGGTTATCATTTAGAGATAACTCATCTCCTAATACGTTGTGTGAGAACTGTTCTTGTAGTTCATAATAGGTTAAAGCTTTCTTTCCTTTACAAAATCTAAGAATTCTCAACTCTAATCTATCATTGATAGCATCTCTATTATCTTCTTTTAATAATCTTTCGTTTTCTTCAAACCAACCCTTAACAACACTATTAGATGAACGATATTGTTTCCAATCTGATTCTTTATGAACCATCTCGTATTTTTTCATTCTTTTATCTTCTAATGTTGCTATCTCTCGTTTTCCGAATTTACGTTTTCTGATTGATACCACTTGTTTTTTTCCAATATAGTATTCATCAGTCTTACCATTTGTTATTTTGTATATAAAACCAAACGTGCCAACTGGCATGTCTGCTAATTCTGTTATTATTTGTCCATTATATGTCCAAGTCATAGTTAAAAATTTTGAAATCATTTTTGTACCTCTCTCGTACCCAATCTTTCATCCATTCTTCTTGATACATATGTTTGTAAAAAGAATGTTGATTTAATGCAGGATGTTTATCGTAGATTGGATTACGGTTTAAGTGCGGTAGTGTTTCGTTTAAACCAATTGTTTGAAAAATATGTTTGATATCGTTTTCATAATTTTCATATCTACCGATGAAGCTAGTTTTTTTAGTTTCTGAACTTCCATTAGTGATAAAGTAGCTTTGGGGAAAAAATAAATAATCATGTTCATAGATTGATTCTATAAATTTTCGTACACTCATAAATCCATCTTTTCTTGTTTGATGATAATAGGCAGATGCAAATCGAGTAAAAGGATTTCTTACTATACAAAAAATATAGTAATCCTTTATATTTTCAAATTTACCTATATGATTATGAGATGTAGAAACGTATTCAGTACCGTTTTGTTTCTTAAGAGCAGCAGTTATGGATGTACCACCTGTCTTGGGTATGTGAATAAATCCCCATTTTTTGGAACGATTAATCAATAAACTCAAATGAGATTAATTTAGTATTTAACAGTAGATGAATATGATTTTTGGTTTAGTTTACCACCTCTTGCAGCACTAAGTGCCTTTTCATCTTTAGATAACTTTTTTAAATCAAAATCACCTTCTGAGATAGGAGTTTTATCTTTCCCCTTATCAGCTAGTTTTGAAAATTCTGATTTATCGTATAAGTCTTTTATTGAAGCCATAGTTGTTTCTCCTTTTATATAAGTATAAATATATTATAAATCCATACGAACGATAAAATTCACCGCCATATCTGGATATTTCTTTATTGGTTGTGGTAACTTTGCTACTGCTACCATGTTATTGTTATCATCGTACAACCCTATTGTTGATACGAATGTTGTTAAATATGAACCAGTTGGGTCTGTTAATGTATAGTTGTAATAATCATCCCAAGAGCCAGTTGCAAATTCATTTGTTACCGAACTTGTTACAGAACCATGAAATTCATTTAACCTATCTATTGTTGTTATTTCTTTTATTGACCTTGTTCTAGCATTTCTAACCATTCTACTACCTTCTCGTATTTCACTTTCTGTAAAATTATATGAACCACTTAAAGTTGTGGTTATTGCTGATGGATTTTGTGAGTAGTTAAATTCACAATCTCCTGCTTGACAAAGTACTTCTAATTCATGTATTGTTTTTGTAGAACGATATTCTAAATCATAATCAGTAACATCTTCTTCTTGTTCAGCAAGTGTAGTAAATACAATTAAACCATCTGCATAAAATACATTACCTACTTGTACATTCTCTAAACCAGAACCTAAAAAGTTTAATCCTTCTGCTATTGTAATCTGACCTTGACTACCTGTTTGGAGTGTATCAGTAAAAGCATCCATTCTTTGAATAGTTCTATCATCTGTATCACCTTCCCAAGTTAGTTTTACTAATGGATTATTAAAATCAATACCATATGGTTGTTGTGCCCTAATGGTAATTGGTTGAGTATTATTATCTACAAATACAATATCAACTCCTTTTGAAAAATTATTTTGAAACTGATTCATATCCATTCTGGTCCATTGATATTCGGTAGTTCTTGCTCTTAAAACGCCTTTACCATCATCAGTAACTTCGGAACCAGATGCAATTTGTGGGGATGTTAAACTAATAGAAGAAGGTTTTATTCCTTCACCATATTTTATTTGGTCTATATCAATTACATAAATTGTTTCTTCTAACCTTCTCTCATTTGAAAAATCATAAAGGTTAGAAATAGGTCCAAACATTTTTACTAAATCATTTTGAATAAAGTATTTATGTCTAATTGATTTGTACATTGGATGTTTGTGATACGAATCTATAATAGAACCACTTATAGTTCTTTCAAATGTATTTGCATCAAAACTTCCACTTTGAGCATGAAGAGCAGATGATTTATCATATAATTTTATGACAGGATAATCACCCTCAGATGCATAAAACTTTTTATACACCTTAAAACTTCTCTGTTGAACGTTTGATTTAGCTATATTTTTTAACATACTGTAATTCCTCTATATAAATATATGGAAACAAAAAACCCCACTCGTGGTGGGGTTGATTATAGGTTAAGTTCTTTTAGAAATCAAGTTTAACTTTTACAAGTACTTCTTTATCGAATGATTTTTCAATAGGTTGTGAAGTTTTAGCTACTGCTAAAATTTCATTTGCATCATTCATCAATCCAATTGCTGTAATATACGTTCTTGGATTTGTTTCAAAATCTGATTCTTTAAATGTCCCATCTGAACCTGTTATGAATGTTGGGTTGTTAGAGAAGTTAAATTCTCTATTCTGTGCTCTTACAAAGTAATGAGAAGTAGAAACGTTTTCTACTCTTCTTGCTTGGAAATCAGAACCACCCTTTAACATATTGTGTAGTAAGTAAGAATTTTGACCTTCATAAACAAAAGTTTTACTCAACCAAGAACCACCAACAGAACCACTATCTATTGAAGTACCAACTGTTGCTTTTAAAGCAGCAGGATTAAGTATAACCAATCCTTGGTCTGGATAAAATAATCCAAATCCTTGGCCATTTGCAGTACCACTTGAATAGTTTTCTGCAACTGTTGGGTCATTTTCAGTTCCTAAATTAAGTGAACCACTTACTATATTAAATACTCTACCCGCTTTTCCAACAGTATTAGAGAATTTCTTACCACTATCATCAATAAATCTTTGTGTACCATTAGAACCACTTAAAATGAATTCCATGTTACCTGGGTCCATAGTTTCTTTGTATCTTGCTCTAGCAACATTGATTACAAAAATATCTTCTGAATCATGTGTTCCGCCTGAAGCAGATGTGAATGAAAATAATTCATCTTCTTCTTCGAGTAATATAGAACGATACTGTGCGTATGTTGCTTTCGTTGCCTGAGTAGAGTTATCATCATTTGCTAAAGAAGTTGAACCACTTCCAAATTTGTTTCCAAATGCAATTGCATATTGTACAGTAGAACTCTCATCGGTTGCAGGGTCTTTATCATACACATTTAAATAATATTCTTTAGTTGCTTCTGTTTGTGTTGAAGAGGTAAAAAAGGCTGTCATTGAACCAGTATCTCCAGACCACAGTCCAGAAGTTACTGTATCTACCTTACCTTGCACGGTATCAAACTCTCCAAATCTTTTATAAACACCAGTAGAAATACTTCCACCTTGTGCTTGTACCTTATCACCACCACTTAAATAGTTGTTGATGATTCCGGTTAATTGTTCAGAGGTTAGGTTACCATTATTTTGAGATAGATATGATGCTAAATCAGCTGATAAATTTACTCCTGCTTGTCCTGCTATATTTGCCATTTTTTTTCTCCGTTATTATGTTGGTTGTACATAGGTTACTGTGACTGGAATAGTTTGTGAACCTCCGGTCTCATTTCCATATACAGTAATCGTTGTTTTAATTGTTTGTGTAATACTTGGGTTTGGAACAAATTGAAAATCTTGTCCAACTTCAATTGCTGCAGTTGTTGTAATTTCCTCTCCAAGAGTTAAAGGAACAGTACCACTACCAGCTGCGATTCCACTACCTACAACAGAACCTGCGTTTTTGTTAGAAAGTATAACAGTATATCCTAGTTGTTGATTTCCTGCTGGTGAAGTTGTTGGCGTTAGAGAAACTTGACCTGAATTCTGACTTACTGAAATAGATGGGATACCAAATTCCACTTGTGGAATCTTTTTAGTACCTTTTGGTAAAGTTACCAATTTATATTTCAATACTTGAGTTTCATCTGGTGAAGCTTCTGTAATTGGGATTGCTTTAATTGCTGCATCATAATATGCACTTCCCTTTGGATGTGCTGGTTCATATAATGAGTAATCTATCTCATCATCACCCAATGCGAATTTTGTAATGTTGATTCCTTGACCATTAGCCATAAGTTCTCTACCCTTTCGTGTAAGGATAGCATCAACTGTAATTTCTGAATTATCTAAATATGCCATAATTTATTCCTCTTGTTTTCAATATATAAATATAACTATTTTATAAAATTAATTATTTATTTAACATCTACTTCTAAAATTGGTTCTCCACTACCCCTTCCAGCATCAGATACTTTAAGAATATTAGGGTTAGTACAGAAAGTTTCTATCGGTGATTTGCCATCTAAAGTTGTTCTACTAGTTTGTATTGAACGATTTTTAAAACTACGTTTTCCATACTTTTCACCGAGTGTACCAGTACCACGAATTTTACCACCATTTGAATTTACTCTTTCAACCGAAGTGATAGTTCCACCAAATTTACCAGATTGGCCAACTTGTGGTCCATTATCTCCAATATCAGCAAATACTATATATTTTTTTGTTTTTGTTACATCTTGTAGTTCTGTTCCTAATGATGCATCATCTGGATTTATTTGTATAGGTTCTTTGATTGTAAAAGTTTCAGTTACAAGAAATACTTGTTTATGTTCTTTTATTAAATTACCCTGACCATCCAATTTGGTTATATATGCGAATCCATTCTGTGCAGTTATACCTGCTAATCCATTTGCTATACTATCTGTATCAAGTCCTACTTGGTCTTGTGCACCAAACGCTTCGAATTGTCTTAAAATTTTATCAACAACTTTTGAGTCAGTAATTGTACCATCAATTAAATCATACGTTGAAACAAATGTTGGAGATAAATCCCTTAAACTACCAATTAAATTTTGGAATGTACCTTGGAAGTTTGGATTTATATTTTGAATAAAAGAATCATATTGATTCTGTAAACCTGCTAATCTTACTTGTTCTTGTAATTTTAAATCGGCTGGCCATTGTGTTATTGGAATCATTGCTAATT
>Ga0233444_10003365_pt1 | contig 15927 bp, 17 predicted proteins | sample SI_124_October20_6_FD_182792 | JGI IMG/M metagenome (GOLD analysis project Ga0233444, IMG submission 182792) | Seawater microbial communities from Saanich Inlet, British Columbia, Canada - SI_124_October2016_10_MG | ecosystem: Environmental > Aquatic > Marine > Inlet | place: Canada: British...
CTATCACTAGGCCGATTATTTCTTCACAAGAAGATATTTTTGAAGAAAAGATTGTCGTTCAGTACGCTGAATCTCGATAAAAGCAACCTGCGAGGGGGCAATTTTTAGGGGAACCTAAACCTTATGTATGGCCGACTTTTCGGGCGACCTAAACCGGAAGTGTTTATGATGAGTTTGGGATTGAAATCCATGCTAATGATGATGTTGATGTGCAGCGCTGCTCTTGCAGGCTGTCTAGGCAGTGACGATGATGAAAAAGGTTCAACTTCTGATGTGTGTTCTGGAGATGAACTCATAGTAGCTTATGAAATTAAAGAAGATATGCCAGCAGATGATATTCAAAACCCGCAGCAAATCGCAAACTACCTATGTGAAGAACTAGGTATGAATGTTAAAATCTACGAAGTCGGTAGTTCTGGACTAGCAATGGAAGCCTTGAGATTTGGTAATGCAGATATTGCCATGAATATCGATGGCGGACCTGCTTGGGTTGGATGGAATGCTTACGGTCTGGATGTAATGGCGGCTGACACAAAGAGTGATGGTAGAGCATACTATGACGCTCATGCATGGGTAAAGGCAGGTTCAGAAGTTGCAATTGCTCATCTTGATGGTGACGACTCAACAGATCCTTTCTCCCTTCTAGCCGGAAAAACTTCCTGTCACACAGGATGGTTGAAGTCTGCAGGTATGCTAATGCCAATGGGTTACTTAATCGGTAATGGATATGTTACAGTTGAAGGAGATATGTCTGACACAGAGACTCTTAGAGTTACTATCAACGACTATTTCGACGGCAGTACAGGTGCTGGAAATGCAGCATCAATACCTGAAAGTGGTGCTCTATACTCTGGTTACAATGGCGCATTGGAATGCCTAAGCTCAGGATACGGGGACGTCGCCTTTGTCAAGGATTCAACACCGAATTCCTATTGTGCAAATGAAGATGCAGCACTAAACGAAGCATGGTGTCTTGACATCACAGAGTATGTTGCTCTACCAAAGTTCGGATCATCTCCAAGCCACTCTGTAATGTTTAACGACGCAGTTCTTGATGACGATAAGGAAGAAATGATCAGAGATGCATTAGTTACAATGAAAAAGGACGTTGAAGGTTTAGAAATTTTGAACAATGTCCTTGGTACTGATGCAATGATTTCTACAGACACAGAAACTCACCTTGGCACATACGGTGCGGCATTGATGAACATCCCTGGAATCTCCAGTAAATACGGAAATGCATTTACAGATGGGTCTGCGACTGGTTCAATCAAGTCTACAATTAACATTGCATACTATCTGGCAGATGATTCTACAGTAGATGCAAATGCACAAGGAATGGCTGACAGATTGGCATCAGATCTAGGAGTAGATGTCAACTTGTATGATGTTTCATCAGAAGGAATGATTATCCAAGCTCTAAGGTTTGGAAATGCAGATATCGGTTTCATGGAAGGAGGACCTGCATGGATCGGTTGGAAGCAATATGGATTATCTGTACTAGCAGTTGAAACCACAACTTCCACCGGAGATACGCATTACAATGCCTCTGCATGGGTTTTGAATGGCTCAGATATTGCTGATGCTCACCTTGATGGTGACGATTCAACAGATCCTTTCGCCATGCTAGAAGGAAAGACTTCTTGCCATACAGGTTGGTTAAAATCAGCAGGTATGCTAATGCCAATGGGTTACTTAATCAAGAATGGTTACGTAAATCCAGTGGGAGATGCTAGTGACATTAATTCTCTAAGAACTACAATCGATACACACTTTGATGGTTCACAAGGAAATGGAAATGCAGCATCAATACCAGATTCTGGAGCATTATACTCAGGATATGGCGGAGCAATCGAATGTCTAAGTTCTGGCTACGGTGATGTTGCTTTCGCAAAGGGCGATGATTACAGCACTCCACAAAAGTACTGTGGCGATGAAAATGCTTCTAACAACGAAGAATGGTGCTTAGAAATGGATCAATATGTGCAACTGTCATCTTTCGGACAGTCCCCTAGCCATCCAGTAATGTACAATCCAGAACTATTGGATGTTCACACAAGAAACGCTATTCTGAACGCAATGTTAAGTTGGAGTGACGAAATGTGGATTGAAGATTACCCTATGGGTGGACAGGATTACACAGGCTGTTACAACGTTATCACCCACCAAGTAGCAGACATCCCAATGAATCAATGCGGTGGAGAAATAATTTCCACAGTTACATCGAAAGGGTTCAAGCTAGTTGCAGGAAACAGCCAGAATCATCTTGCTAGTTATTCAGATTTACTCGGTTCAATACCTGGGCTATCTGAATACTATCATTCTTCAGACAAGTATGGAATTACAGATGCTGAAGATTCTGAGCAGAGTTGAACTGTCTCCTCTAAATAGAATAATTCTGCGCAGGCACTGGGGATGATTGCTTGGTAGGTGAGGGCGAGTCTTCCGGAAGTGTAGATGCTACACACATCGATGACTCGCAAGCGCTTGTTTTACAAGATTTGTCAGTGGGGTATAACCAGCCTTTGATTTCCAATATCAACAAGAAGATAATGCCTGGAGAATCAATAGCTATTTTGGGTCCATCTGGTATTGGGAAGACAACACTACTTCGAACGATTGCTGGTCTGATTAGGCCGCTTTCAGGTACGATCTCCCATGATTATCCAGATAGAAGTGGAATTGGATATATCCCTCAGAGGTTAGGTTTAGTACGCCACTCTACGGTTAGGAGTAATATTTCGATAGGAGCAAGATCTCGTTGTTCAAAATGGTACCCTGCTCTATTCCCCTTGCCGAGTGAGCTGAAGAATGATGTAGACTCCGCTATGGAGTCTCTGAACATCATGGACTTAGCAGATGAGCCAGTCAGGATTTTATCTGGCGGTCAGCAACGTAGAGTTGCTATTGCTAGAACTCTTATTCAGAAGCCAAGAATAATTCTTGCTGATGAGTTCCTGGGCGAGTTAGATAAGGATAATGTAAAATCTATAATTGAGGCTACTCGGAAGGTAGTTGACGACATAGGTGCTACTTTAATCATGGTTGAACATCATGAAGAAAGAGCAATCGAAATGGCAGATCGTATTTGGCGGATAAAGGATAATCAATTGTTCGAGGAAGGTGATTTGAATCAATAAGAAATTGGTTCTTGTAGGCTTTACCCTCTTCCTCCTGGCTTGGTTATCATTGGATGACTTGGTCGAAGATTGGAGTCAAGTAGAGAGTGCTCCTGAGAAGTTAGAGATATTCTTCACAGAAGATCTTTGGCCACCTGACTGGTCAGTATTGGAAGCTGAAGAATGGGCCGATGGCTCACTTCACAAGCCAAATGGAGATATTTGTAATGAAGATGTTGAATTATTTTGCTCAAAAGCTTGGACTGGTATGTTAATCACAATCAAGATGGCATTTGTTTCAACTCTTATTGGATTTATGTTTGCAGTACCTTTAGCATCTCTCGCTGCTGGGAATTTGACCCCGTTACCAATCGCAATACCTGCGAGAATAATATTGGCGGGGCTCAGAAGTTTACCGAGTATCATTTGGGCATTGCTGTTTGCAATCGCCCTTGGATTTGGGCCTCTACCTGGGATTTTAGCAATGACATTGTACACGATTGGTTATTTGGGTAAGTTGCAATACGAAGCAATGGAAGGCATTTCTAATGCTCCATTAGAATCTGCTATGGCGATGGGACTAACTCATTCTGAACGTTTAGTTCATGTTGTGATTCCTGAATCAAGTAACCACTTACTAAGCCAACTACTATTCATGTTCGAATACAATGTTAGGCACGGTACAGTGTTGGGATTGGTAGGGGCAGGCGGAATTGGAATGTATATTGATAATTACATAAATCCGCCATTCGCTTATGACCGAGCATTCGCTCTTCTAATCGTAGTATTCGTTGTGGTAGTAATTATTGATCTAATCTCGATGTTCATACGCTCATTCGTTACAGAAGAAGGAGATGTTAAGCGACCTAAATGGTGGACTGTATTGCTTCCTGCTGGAACAGCTGCCGATTACTATCACAAATTATCAAAAGGTAAAAAATCAGATACATCAATCGGTGAATCTGAATAATCTTAGCAGTTTATCTTCTTAATTTAGCAACCGTCACGTATGCTAAGTCTCTGATTGGTAAAGGTATAGCCCATGCAAATGGGTAAATCCATATCCAATTCCAACGCATATACAACAAGCATCTTATTGCGGCAGAAGAACGAGTAAATGCTCTGCCCTTTCTTATCAAAACCAATGAGTCCACATTGATTTGATGTGTTTTTAGCAACCCTATTCCAACATCAGATTGTTGTTCGATTATATCGAGTTCTCTAGATTGTCGGTTGGAAATGAATTTCCCTGTTCGGGAGCATAATCCACACATTCCATCGATTAGAAGGGTATCTTTTGACATGCTTACTCTGCAGCAATATGGACATTACCATCTTCGTAATAGATCTGAATTCTACTTGGCAATTTTTTGGTTAGTGAAGCGACACCTTCGTAGATTTCACTCTCCTTGCATTTGAATGATTTCGCTGCAGATTTAGTTGACCATGCAACGGTTTCGAAGTCGGACTGTCTAATCCACTCAAATAGGCGTAACTCAAATTCAGTTAGGTCTGCCATGACCCCTCCAGAGAGTCGGAGCACATCAAGCCTACCATCAAGAAAGAGCAACCATTCTTCTGCAACATTCTTCTGCATCGATGTAATCATCAAGGAGTGTATTGAGTGCTTTGACGAATGGCACTTCTATATTCATATCAATCGCTCTATCTCTAAACATTCGAGCAGCACGCACTCCTTCAGCGACCATAACCATCTCTTCAAGCGCTTGTTCAAGATTTAGTCCACTTCCTAATTTCTCCCCCATTCTCCGATTTCTTCCGTGAGGTGAAGTCGCAGTTACGTAGAGGTCTCCTAGTCCGGCTGGTCCAAAAGCAACTTCTGCTCTGGCACCTAACTGTGGCAAAAGCAAGCAACCTTCACGGAAACCTGCATTGAAAATAGCAGCCTTGAGGTTGTCTCCTCCTAAACTTCCATTCTTCTTTAATCCGTCAACAAGACCACATGCTAAAGCTACAACATTCTTGAAAGCACCCCATAATTCAGCACCTACTGGGTCTGATGCAGCGTGAAGAATGAATGTAGGTGTGGTTAGGGTAGACGCTAGTCTTTCAGCGACAGACATGTCTTCGCTAGCAACTAATGCAGTAGTCATTACACCACCTGCGGCTTCTGGTGCAATAGTTGGTCCAGTTAGGACTGCAAGTGGATTATGCATATTTCTCTCATCTAACATTTGATGAATCGCTTCACTGATTAGGCGTTTACCTGGTGCTAAACCCTTTGCTAGGTCCAATAGGACATGTCCTGGGCGTAAATGATCAATGATGTCTTCAACCACGCTGAGTATAACAGAAGATGGTAAAGCCAAGACAATAATCTCGCTTCCTTCTAAGACTTCTTCAACATGCATCGTTGCTTCTAGGCCTTCTAATGAGTGTTCAGGAAGATACTTGTGATTCATACCTTCCATAGTAATTGACTCATATACTTCCTGTTCAACTGTCCATCCCTTGACTTTGTGCCCATCAAGAAGCCATAATCGTGCAATTGCGCTTCCCCAATTCCCCAATCCAAGCACTGCAATGTGAGCCATAATCTCTCGTGGCTAATCAATCACCTTTAGGGGATTTCCCTATTGTAGGTGCTAACAAGCGATTTATCGAAGTCTTCCTAGAAAACCAAAACAAGGTTTCTTTCTATCATGGAAACCATTGAGGATGTTTAATCATACAAATCTTGAATTCATCACTAGATAAATTCCCTTCTAGCCATTTGTGTACATTTTTCCATTCTTGAGAGTCAAACCATTCTCTATCATGATTAGCGAATTGTCTGATGAATGGAAATATTGCATCACTCAAGTTTCCAGTTGGTATTTCATTATCTAAATCTTGAATGAATACACCTGCTTCTGTTCTATGGTGAATCTTATCGACATCTTCGTAACGATTAGGATACTTGTATCTATCAAGATGGAATTTGAATTCATCATCGTTTCGATTAATCCATTCTCTTTCATCAGCGGTTAGTTTCCAAGATTGTACATATTCCATAATCTCGAGACTCTCTTCGATTACAGTCCCATCAGCAAGCAATAACACTGGTACAGTGCCTTTAGGAGATATCTCCATCATGTGTTCAGGCCTATCCCTTAGGATAACTTCACGATGTTCAACTTCAAAATTGGTACGAACTATTGCCATCCTAGCACGCATAGCGTATGGACATCTTCTGAATGAATACAGTATAGGCAGTGCCATACTATCATACTCAGTGTTTAATCAGAATAGATCGTCATCGTCCTCTTCAACAGCGAAAAGGTCAGTGTTATCTTCTTCTTTCTTTGCAGCTTTCTTGGCAGGAGCCTTTTCCTTAGTTTCAGGGGCCTTTTCTTCGACAGGCTCTTCCTTCTTCTCAGGCTGAGGAGTTGGTTGTACGTTTGCGAGTGCGTCTTTTGCTCTTGCTGCAGCGACTTCAGCTTCTCTTGCTGCCATCTCTTCGGGAGTGATATTTGCCTGTGCAGCAAGTGCTTTGCGCCTGTCCTCACGAGCCTTTCTCTCAAGTTGTCTGTGACGTGCTCTTTCGATATTTTGTACCATGTACATTGCATCGTGTTCTAGTAATGGTGAATCAGAGATCAGAGTCATATCTAGCCATGCGCCATCTTCTATGATGAATTCAGCGAGTGGTTCGAAATTCAAATCTGACTTCTTAATTTGAGTGTAGTGCATTGCATTACCCATGCGGTGCTCTACTCCAGAGAAGTGACAATAGAATTCTTTGGTACCGATTGTTTCTCTGACCTGATCGAATAATTCTCCATAGTCTTCAGAAGTACGGAGTCTTCCATGCCCTCTTGCATGTATGTGTGCCAAGTTCAGAACAGGAATTGTTCCTTCGACGTGATTTACAACTTCCAGGACTTCTTCCAGACTACCCCATAATTCTTGGCGGCCACTAGTTTCGACACCAATCTTTGCAGGAGTTCCTTCTTTCAGCCAAGGGAATACAGGATAGATTTCGTCATCGTCGTTCCAAATGTCGTGAATTCTTTGAACAATACCTTTGAACACACTTGCAACTTGTTCGTTAGCAGCCTGTCCACGGCTCATATCTCCATAATGGCCAGCGTGTAGAGTAACATGTCTAGCATTGATTGTCTTTGCCGCTTGAAGAGCCGCTTCGATTTTTGCAAGACTTCGATTGCGTTGAAGGCGGTCGCCGAGTAACTCAGAATAGTATGGTCCGTGGATGTTCATTTCGAATCCAGTCTTGTGTGCAAGCACCCCTGCTTGCCAGTACTGTTCAAAGTGCTGAGGGGCTACCATGCGCACAGTTTGTACTTCCATTGTCTCTAAACCTAGAGAGATAATGTCGTCCATTCCTTCGACGATAGTTCGTCCTTTACATGATAGTGGAACTCCGGCTGGACCTAATTTTACTGGCATGTTCCCACTCCCGCAGAACAGGCGGAAGGGCTGTCCTATGTTAACCCCTTTCCGTGAAGCGTACTCTAATAGTGTGGGTTTTTGGGGGGTTGGTTTCATTTGAGAGAACGGAGCCGGAGTTAATATGGAGCCACATGTGGAGGCCGCCGTCGACGCTTTCCGCGCTGGAAACCCGGTTTGTTTATTCGATGCTGAGAACAGAGAAGGGGAAACTGATCTGTTATTCCCTGGGCAATGCGCAGAAGCAGCCACAATGCGCCAGTTGAGGTTTGATTGCGGTGGACTATTGTTCCTTGCAATCGGGCATGAGGTCGGAGAAAGATTCTCACTTCCATATCTACAAGATTTGCACATGGATGAAAGGCTGATGAGTGATTATCCTGTTCTAAAAGAATTACAAACTGATGATTTGCAATACGATACCAGAAGCGCATTCACTCTCTCAATTAATCATCGAGATACATTCACTGGAATTACCGACCGAGACAGAGCATTGACTACTCGTAGATTTGCAGAGTTATATTCTGAGTTATCTGAAGAAGATAATGCTCTAGAGAAGTTGGGCAAAGAGTTCCGAACTCCGGGGCACATTCCCGTATGCCGTGAATCAGAAGGCGGACTTTCACGCAGACAAGGACACACTGAACTCGCAGTTGGTTTGGCAAGGCTTGCAGGGATGACTCCGGTTGTTATTGGGGCCGAGATGCTTCAACCAGACGGTGACCTAGCATTACCGGTTGATGATGCTAGAGTTTGGGCAAATGAAAGAGGAATACCCTTCCTAACCGGAAAAGAATTAATGGGCGCTTTAGGCCTGTGACACACAATTCACAAGGAGGATTTGACATGACCAGAGTTATGGCAGTAGGTGTTTTTGACCTACTCCATGCAGGTCATTTACATTACATGGAACAAGCCAAATCCCTTGGGGATTATCTTGTTGTAGTCGTTGCTCACGACGATACAGTTCGTAAAAGAAAACACGAACCAGTTACTGGACAAGCTTTGCGTAGAAGAATGGTTGAAGGATTAAAACCGGTGGATAGAGCAGTTATTGGTAACCCCCCAGATGTACCGATTTTCGATATTCTGCCGAAAGTGAAACCAGATATTATAGCTCTTGGTTATGACCAAGAGCATGCTGAAGAGAGGATTAGAAGTTCACTTGAGTCTCGAGGTCTTGGCCACATCAAAGTGGTTAGGGTCGAAGGGTTATCTGATGACTTGGATGGGACTAGAAAGATAATTGCTAGAATTTTGGAATTATCATCTACCAAAGAACAACAGGAGGGGCAATAATGTTCACCGGGATTGTTGCAGGTACAGGCCGAATCACCGAACTTGAAGGTAATGATGTAATCAGAATCGTTATTGATTTTGCAATGGTTTCCACTGAAGGACTCGTAGAAGGCGCCTCAGTTTCAGTTGACGGGGTCTGTTTGACAGTTGTCGATATAGATGAGCAATACATTTCTTTTGATGCAATACCAGAAACACTCTCTTTAACCACATTAGGCGAGAAGATTGTTGGCAATTGGGTCAACTTAGAAAGAGCCTTGAAAATGGGAGATGAACTTGGAGGTCATTTACTATCTGGGCACATCATGGGCGTTGGAGAAATCATCGAACGCTCTTCTGGAGAAGATCACTTGGACTTACTAATCGATTGCCCAGATGATATTCTAAAGTTCGTGCAGCAAAAAGGATACATTGCAATCGACGGAATATCTCTAACAATTGGAGAGGTGGATGATGGAGGATTTGCTCTACATTTGATTCCTGAGACAATGAAATTGACAACAATCGGAGGAAAACAACTCGGTGAACATGTCAATATCGAAGTAGATTCCATGACACAAACAATTGTGTCAACTGTTGAGAGAGTACTTGAGGGGAGAATATGAACAAGATTTCGATCGTCTGCGGTAGTTTCCACGAAGAGGAAATGAAAATAATGCTAGACTTTGCTCGTAAGCAATGCGAAATTGAGGGCTTAGAAATTTCAGAGGTAGTCTGGGTTCCAGGTGCAATGGAGGTTCCATTAGCCCTTTCCCGCCTAATCGAGAATGGAGGAATTGATGGCGCTGCATGCTTGGGAATTATCGAGAAGGGTAGTACTCAACACGGACTTGCAATGGGTCAGGCGGTCATCAAATCAATAATCGAATTACAACTTAGTTCCGGAATACCAATCGGATTAGGAATAATTGGCCCTGGGGCGGAACCAAAACATATCGAGCCGAGATTAGAGCCTCATGCTAGGGCTGCAGTTTCAGCAATTTCTTCGATGCTCTGATTCTTTTCCTTCTTCAGGATGTACCACCAGACTGAACCAAGTATGATTACTTGGGGCCAAAAGAACCACCATGTGCTCCATCTAACTCCGTCGAACATGAAATCACTGAAAGGGTGAAGGAATGGAGTTGGGAAGAAATCAATTGTATGGCCGGGTATATCCATTAGAATATGGAAGAACCATGGTAGAACAAACATCCAAGCCATGTATTTAGGATTCTCATGTTCCTTAGATTTCAAGACATACCAAGCGGTAAGGAACAAGATTAGGACGATGGTCAAAGAATGTGTCCATTGGTAAATAGACCATGCCACCGGTAGGTCGGATGTGATTGCAGTGTCCACTTCAACCCTTTCTATTCCATAAATGAGTCCATAAATCGATGAAGGAATAAATGCCATGAGATCGGGTAAAACTCCCATTGGACCACTCACTTTCCAAGACACCTTTCCACGGGTTAATGCCATGCCCCATAGCCAGTGAGAAAACACGTCCATGAACTCGCGAACTGCAGTTTATTCATCAATGTTGAGAGAGAATGTTCAAGGATGCTATTCCCTTGGAAGAACTCATGGGCGACAACATTCGCAATGTGATTATCATCGGAAGCGGACCTGCAGGATACACTGCAGGACTCTATACTGCACGCGCAATGCTTGAACCGCTCATGTTCGCAGGATACATGTCTGGTGGCCAATTGATGCTAACTAGCGACGTCGAAAACTTCCCTGGATATCCTAAGGGAATCGGAGGTCCTGAGATGATGATGGAACTTAGGGAGCAAGCTGAAAGGTTTGGATTAGAAGTGCAAGATCGCAATGTCGACAGAGTTGACTTGTCAGAACGCCCCTTCAAGGTATATTCAGAAGGTGAAGAGTACCTTACTCAAGCGATAATTGTTTCAACAGGAGCAGAGTCTATCTGGCTTGGAGTTGAAGGAGAAGAAGAACAGAAAGGCAGAGGCATCTCCACCTGTGCAACCTGTGATGGTGCATTTTTCAAAGAACAAGAAATAATGGTTGTTGGTGGAGGAGATTCTGCAATGGAGGAAGCAACTTTCCTGACCCGGTTTGCATCTAAGGTTACTCTAGTCCATCGGAGGGACGTATTCCGTGCATCACAAGTGATGTACGATCGTGCAGCTAACCATGAGAAAATCGAAATCAAAACATTCCGCCAAGTAAAGAAGTGGCTTTCAGATGAAACCGGATTGACAGGGGCTGTATTGGAAGACCCGAGAGACGGTTCAACTGAGGAAATAGCAGTAACTGGAGCATTCATTGCTATCGGGCACACTCCTATTACTGGATTCTTAGAAGGTCAATTGGAGACTGATGAAGAAGGATATCTAATCCACCGTGATCATACCATGACAAATGTATCAGGGGTTTTCGCAGCAGGAGATGTTGTAGATACGAGGTACAAACAAGCAATTACTGCAGCAGGCTTAGGTTGCCAAGCAGCAATTGACTGTGAGCGTTGGTTAGAAGAGAACGAACATTGAGGCAATCATAATGGTTGATATTGAACGTCATTCACGCCACATTCTACTTCCGCAGGTAGGGGCAGATGGGCAAAGAATGATTTCAGAATCTAGAGTTCTATGCGTTGGGGCTGGAGGACTTGGTAGTCCAGTCATCCAGTACCTAGCGGCTGCTGGAATTGGACACCTCACAATCGTGGACGATGACGTAGTTGAAATCTCAAACTTACAGAGACAAGTGATTCACAGAAGTTCAGATATCGGGATTCCAAAAGCAGATTCTGCTAGGAGATTCGTAAACGAACTTGATCCAAACATCTCAGTCGAATCTAAAGTCCTTAGATTGGATGAAATTAATGCCGAGGAATTATTCGAAAATCACGATATTATTGTCGATGGAACAGACAACATCCCGACCCGGTATTTGATTGATGACACATGTGCTAAACTGGGAATAACATGGGTATATGGGTCGGTATATAGATTCGAAGGTCAAGTGTCGGTATTCAATCTAAATGGTGGGCCAAGGTATCGGGATTTGTTTCCAGATGCACCGCCTGAGGATTTGATTCCTTCCTGTTCTGAAGCCGGAGTTTTAGGTGTTCTACCCGGGCTAATTGGAAGTTTACAAGCAGTAGAAGTGATCAAAGTAATTCTTGGAATTGGAAAGATACTTTCTGGTAAATTACTAATTTATGATTCACTTCAATCGGAGCAGAGGCTGTTGAAATTCGGCAATAATGCCAGTGAACAGGTTGAAGAGCCAAAGCCTACTCCGTTGGAACTGATGTTCCATTCAATAGACTCCGCAAAGGCATTGACTAAGATGAATGATGGATGGGCTCCTTATTTCATTGACGTGAGGTCTCAAATGGAATGGAATCAAGCTCGAATAGAGAAATCAGTAGATTTCTGCCCTCACGATGAGATACTTTCTGCGATAAGTCGAATTCCTAAAGATGAAGATGTGTTGGTTCATTGCAGAAGTGGAATGCGTTCCCAACTTGCGATAATGGAACTTATTCAAGCAGGATATGATTCAACTAAGTTGTACAATCTTTCAGGCGGAATCCTTGAATGGGCCGAAATTAATCCAGAAGGTATCATACAAGGCTAAATTCTACTTTCGTTGGGTCAACCTTCAAGGTGTTCATTGCTAGCCAGTGGGATGTGCCGAAACTCATCGTAGCCGACGAGAACGAAGGTCGGCGCAATCTACTTGCCAGTACCTTGGAACGTGCAGGGTACGATATTACGAGGGCTGGGACACTTAGGCAAGCGGAAGGTACCGCATTGGCGACCATGCCAGAAATCGTTCTGATAGACGGTGAATGGCAGCTCGGTGACGCTATTGATGCATCACAGAGATTAATGTCTGACCCAGAATTTGCATTCAAGTGCCGAATTGTAATTCTATCTCGAGATTCTTCTAAAGAATATCTTACTTCGGCTGCTAGAGCAGGAGTGAATGAAGTAATCACAAAACCAGTCGATATGAATAGTTTGCTTACCCAATTGGATAGGCATTCCAAGAAGCAATTCGTCCCACCTCCCGCCGATGTGTCAAATGTCACTGGTAAAGGCGGAGCCGGTTCATTCGATGTCTCTATGGTCATGAATGATGGCCAGTGGGCTTTACCAATGCTGAAAGGTATAGTGACTCCCGAGAAAATTAATGTAGATTTCATAAATGAGATTTTGACTCAATTAGGGGAAGAAGGAATTGAAGTTCAGGAAGATTTAGACCCTTCATTAATGTCTAATATGCTCCGAATTGCTTTGAATAATATCGTAAAAGACCTTGATCAAGATGGCAGTCAAGCAGTACAAAACGTTGCAGGAGGGATGTTACCTTCTGCCAATAAAAGTTCTAAATTAGGTTCAAAATCTGCTAAGAGTAAAGCAACTGGAAGTTCAATGGAAGAAATACTCCAAAACCAAGCAGATGGATTGGCCGAAGAAATCGAGAGTAAAATGGATGACATACTCGATGAAAGACCAGACTTAGTCTCAATTATCCCAGATTTCGATCAGATTGTAATCGACCCAGCTGTTCTAGAGTTCACTAGACTTGTTACAGAAACAGCGCATGAATTAATGTGGGATATTGGGAAACCAGGTAATGTCACTGACATAACATTGAGAACACGAATTGAAGATATTACCGAAATGCTTGGAGATGTATTATCTTCACTTCCAGAAGGAGAGGAAGAAGAATGAAAGAATCGGATAAGAAATGGGCGTTCTGGGCTTTAGCATGTGCTTTCATGGTTGATTTCCTTGGCTATGCGTTCATAGTGCCTATTCTACCATCATGGAAAGAAGAGTTCATGTTATCCAATACTGAAGCAACAGCTTTAGTTTCTTTATGGGCGGTTCCATTGTTCTTGCTTGGTCCAAAAACCGGAAGGCTGACTGATAGGTTAGGCGCGGGTAGAACAATTCTTTTCTCTTTATTTGCTCTAACATTGTCTGCATTACTATATCTTGTAGCAATGGAAATAACAGTCATAGATGGTTTCTATGTTTTAGCGGCTGCTAGGCTAATACACGGTGCTTCAGGGGCTGCAATTCTGACAGCAGGGTTCGCTGCAGCCAGTGACATTTGGCCTACTAATTTTGGAGAGGTTTCCGGGAAACTAATCGCAATGGCAACGATAGGGGGCCTATTAGGTCCAGTAGTTGGCGGCGTGTCTTACACAATAGGGCCCCAATATGCCTTCATTGGTTTATCGATAATTACGGCTATGATCATACCAGTTGTTTATGTTACCACCAGAGAATTAGGTCAAGGTAGTGAACCAGCTCAAGGTTCAGTACCACTAATGGTTTTCATTCGAAACCCAGTACTATTCCGTATTGGTTTACTAGTTATGATGACTACACTGGCAACAGGAGCATTAGAGGCAGGAATCCCACTATTCTTGGAAGATAACCTAGGACTGAACGCAGCATGGATTGGTGCCGTATTATTGGTAATGGTTGTTGCTCAAGGATTCGGTGGGTGGATGTGGGGTGCTTTGGTAGACAAGAATGGTCCAGTACGATACATGACCATCGGATGGTATGTCGTTACTGTTGCAATGCTAGCCGCTGGTTATGTCGCCCATTCAATTAGTGACACGACATTAGCAGCATATTGCATCATTGTAATCCTTGGAATCTTCCAATTTGCAATCTCAGCGGCCCAAGTACCGATGCTTCCGATGGTTGATGCAGCCACCAGTCAGGTATACGGCAAGGGGGGAGCAGGTCTTGCATTCGGTGCCTTTGGAACCGCATGGGCTGCAGGAACAATTGTCGGACCAATGGTGATTGGTCCGGTATTTGATTACACTAACTCTTGGGGCATCACACTCGGTATTCTCGCAATTCCAATGTTCATTGGGCTGGTTATAACACTTACAAATCGTCAGTTATTGGAGGACTGCTATAACTCCGAAATGTCAAAACGCTTGGAATCTGAGTGATATTGACTAATGGCATGGCTGATAAGAAAAAGCCTTCTCGGATGAACGGGATGGACCATGGCTCAAGGACAATTGCCGACGATTCGTGGTAAAGACTGGACTCCAGGTTCGATGTTGGAGTTTGTTAACTCACTACCTGCGGACGCTGCCAAGAACGAGTTACTTCGGTTCACTGCAGAGAGACATGATGGTCATTTGCAACTAGTTTCTGCAGTTTGGGACTTCGTGCATCGAGATGAAAAATCATACGATGGCGAATCTTGGCATGATTTCTCCAACCGTTTTACAGATGCTTTGAGACAAGGACTCTCTGGCAGACTCAAAGTAAAGGGATTAGGCGAAGGAGAAATAATTCCTCGTAGAGATACAAATTTGCATCTTGGCAGAAGGGGAGATCGATTCATTATCGACATTACGCTATGCTTACGCCGTTTAGCTCACTACATGTCAGTTACAAATGACATGAGAATGGAATGGCAACGAATGATGACAAGAACTCGGGGACTTGATTTACATCTCAAAGAAATATTTGCTGAAGGTATGGATACTCCGGACGGCGGCAAATTTGGCGGTAAGGGTTTCCGCTCAACATGGCAAGAAGCCTGCGTTGCAGCGGCAACTGCTCTCAAAAGAGAAACAGAAAACCCTCCAGGGTCAGATTATGGTGGAGATTATGTTGCTCCAATGATTAGAGATATTGGTCTCTGTATGGCTATGGGTGACACACCTGCTGACATTATGACCGCTCAAATGGGTAAGGTCGATTCAGTAATGAACGGTGGAATTGAAGGTGCAGGTGGAAGAGATTTGCACGTAGGTTGCTTCCATAGAGGAGTACTACCGCCAACAGCTCCCCTCCCAATCGCTACTGTAACAATGACTGGCATGGCGCTTTCTTCATGGAAGAAAGAAGATGGCCGTTTCCATCTAGCATGTATCGGCGAAGGCTCTTCATCATCGGGAGAATGGTGGGAAGCAGTCAACTTAGCGGCGACTAGAGGTCTACCAATATCGTATATCCTACAGAATAATCAAATCGCTCTGGATACCCCTCCTGTAAACCAATCCAATGTTGAGTTGTGGGCTGACAAAGCCGTTGCAATGGGAATGCCATCTTGGACAATAGATGGTTCAGACCCAGCATCTTGG
>Ga0233444_10003370_pt1 | contig 15913 bp, 13 predicted proteins | sample SI_124_October20_6_FD_182792 | JGI IMG/M metagenome (GOLD analysis project Ga0233444, IMG submission 182792) | Seawater microbial communities from Saanich Inlet, British Columbia, Canada - SI_124_October2016_10_MG | ecosystem: Environmental > Aquatic > Marine > Inlet | place: Canada: British...
CGGAAAATGCGGTACAATTACAGCAATTATACTTCTTAAGATCAGCTCAATGGTGACCGTGAACAGAAATGTGACACCAAAAAGCAATGAGGCATAAACATAGCGTAATTTTAACCGGAGCATATCCATACCAATCCAGTCGAGTGGTATTTTGAGTGAAGATGACGTAAAATTGCCCCCAAATCCCATCGTATGTTTCCACCCAAATTGGATCGCATAAATCAGCACAATAGCTGACAAAGACAGCAAAAACAGGGTGAGCATTTGCGCTAGCCTGTTAGGCAAAGCTCTTGGCAACATATCAATGGCAACAAATCCACCCGTGCGCATTGCAAATGGCGCCATCAAACCAGTCATCCATAACATGCAAAGTCTGGCGCCCTCATCAGGCCACGCCAGGGCATCATTAAGCACATAGCGAAAAAACACCTGCAACAGAATCATGATCACCATAATTAACAGGGCAACCCAAGCTAGTTGTTTGCTAATCGCAATAACTAGCTTGTTCAGCCATGACACAGGAGCCATAACCGACGATATGGTGCGCGCAATTGTCCAGCTCACGCTGTTTATTGACGCATCATTATCGTGATTGCTGTCAGAATTATGCATAAACTCCCCATTCTTTGCAGGCGACATTATGTTCAAACGCCGCAATCTCTATTTCATGACCAAACTAGTTATGTCAAAGCCTATCTAATGCCTAAGGCACTTCATGGCCAAGTGCCATTTCATACAGAACAAACCATGTTTCACGATCAATCTCTATCTTGCAGGCATCCCCAAGACTTGCAATGCGATCAAGATTATTTGTGCCCATAACCGGCAGAATGCCCGCCGGATGCGCCAATAACCACGCCACGGCAGCGGCCGATGCATCACATCCCTGACTTGCGCCTATGCTTGTAAGCTTATCGAACAAGGGTTTATGTGATGCATTAAACAACTTGCCACCTGCCAGAGGCGACCAGGCCATTAATGCAATATCCTTTTCCTGCGCAAATGCGATATCACCATTGGTAAAGGCATCATGCGCCAATAATGAAATCTCGATCTGGTTTGATACGATCAGATTTGACATGGCTGATTGCAGCAAATTTATATCCCATGGCTTGAAATTTGAAACGCCAACACTGCCAATTTTTCCTGACGTTATCAGCGCATCTAAAGCGCTTCCTGTCTCATTATGATCCATCAATGGATCTGGGCGGTGTAACAACAACATGTCAATATGGTCGATATTCATGAGATTGAGTGAATTATCAACACTTTGGGTAATGTGCGTAGCACTAGTATCGTAATATTTCACCACCCGCTCAGGTGACTTGTCAGTTAACAACTTGATATCGCATTTGGTGATAATTTCCATTTTATCACGCAGATGTGGAGCTTCTTTCAGCAATAGCCCAAACAGACGCTCGGATTCATAATTGCCATATATATCTGCTTGATCAAAGCTGGTTATGCCTTGGGCAAGACAGGCTTCAACTTTTGCCTGCACATGTGAAACTTCACGATTATTATCATCTGCTAGACGCCACATACCATAAATAATACGGCTCAGTTCCAGCTTTGACTTTGACTTGTCACGATTAATAGATAAGCGCTCCATTATACGTATGTTCCTATTTACGTATGCCGTTGCCAAGAGGCGTATTTGGCGTGCCTGACGGCACCCGCCCATAAACCTCTGGCAATGAACATGTTGATAATTGAGGCAATACCCGATTGCCAAACGACTCACATTCACTCAGATGCGGATAACCAGAAAAGATAAAGGCCTTTATTCCCATCTTCTGGTAATTTTCAATTTCTGATAGCACCTGATCCGTTGATCCAACCAAAGCAGCGCCACATCCCGATCTGGCGCGGCCTATTCCTGTCCATAAATGCGGCTCCACATAGCCATAATCATCAGCTTGATCGCGGTTTCGTGCCTGATGTGCAACACCAAGCGACGTTGCATCAAGCGCTCTATTTCGGATCGCTTTGCCATGTTCGTCATCTAGCTGGCTGACCAGATGCTCGGCATATTCGCGCGCTTCAGCCTCAGTATCTCGGACAATGACATGAACCCGCAATCCGTAATCAAGAACACGGCCATATTCCTTGGCGCGTTCATGTACGGCTTTCATACGTTCAGCCAACATATCTTTGGTTTCAGGCCACATCAAATACACATCACAATGTTGAGCGCATAATTCGATCGCCGCTGGAGAATATCCACCAAAATATAGTAATGGGCCCCCATTCTGCTGATAGGGACGCGCTGGATCGGTTGGTAATGTATCGAATTTATATATCTCACCCTGATAGCTAATCTCGTCACGCTCCCAGACCTGCTTCAGAATTTCGACCACTTCACGTGAACGCTGATAGCGATAAGCACTGTCAGCGACCTCCCCCGGAAAATCTGATGAAATGATATTGATCGTTAAACGACCTTTTAACATATGATCAAGTGTCGCAATGGTGCGCGCCAGCATGATGGGTTGCATCTCGCCACAACGTACAGCTGCCAGCATATTAATATTGGACGTTAGTGGGGCGTTGCCCGCGACAAAACTCAACGTATCCTGCCCAACCTGATAGGATGATGGACAAAGAATGTTACGAAAACCTAGCTCGTCAGCTTTGCGGATAATACGTGACGTATTTTCCCAACTGCTACGCAAATCACCATCTGGTTTACCAAGAAATTGATAATCATCAGCGCAAAGCGGCGCGAACCATGCCACTTCTGACGAATCAAGGCCCTCAGATTTTACTGGAATAATCGACACCTATCCCCCTCCTTACATAAACCAACCACTTTTTGATGATCTTTTGTCACCATTGATGAAGTAAAAGTAGTCTTGATTGATATAGATCAATACTGTATCAATATATTTACTTTACAGATTTATGGCTGTCGTTCAATTAAAAGTTTATGCACATGCGAAAAACGAGCTCAAGCGGGGCAAAACCCCTATATATGCAGGTCTGCGACTTAATTGAGCGCGAAGTAAATGCCAAGATTCGACTTGATGGTGAACGTTTACCTCCCGAGCGTGTCCTTGCCAAAGAATTGGGAATTGCTGTTGGAACATTACGCCTAGCACTGGCCGAATTGACGCGGCGTGGTATGTTGGAACGTATCCAGGGATCAGGCAATTATATCCGCCACAAAAGTAACCGTGAGTCAGTTTATGCTTTCTTTCATCTGGAACTCATTGATGGGATCGGCGACCCAAGTGCAGATTTAATCTCGGCAAGCCGCATTACAAAGCCTGCTGGCTTACCTAATATTGGCGCCTCGGATAAGGCGCATCAAATTCGCCGCGTGCGCCATCTTGGTGATATTAAAGTGGCCTTAGAAGAAATCTGGATTGATGACAAATTTGACCTTGAAGATGGTCAAAATCACATGTCGCATTCCCTTTATCAGCTTTATAAAGAACATCTTGGCTTTTGGATTGCCAAAGTGGAAGACAGCGTTTCCGTCGCGCCCATGCCAACTTGGGGACAACCTCTTTTTAACAAGAGCGAGCAACCTATCTGGGGGTTTTGTGAACGCCTGGCATGGGATCAGCATGGACAGCTTGTCGAAGCGTCCAGCACATGGTTTGATCCGACAAAAGCGCGCTATCGTGCCCGCTGGAAGTGAAAACAAACCGTTTTAAGACAAATATTTTATCAGTAAGGAACAAAAATGGGTGAGTATCTTAATTACGGCATGATCGGATGCGGCATGATGGGGCAAGAGCATTTGCGTAATATCGCTTTGCTCGACAATACGGCTGTCATTGGCATAGTTGAACCCGATGCAGGCATGCGCGACGAAGCGCTAAAGTTAGCACCTGATGCTATCTTCTATGACTCAATTGAAAGTCTTCTTGCTGATGAACGGCTTGATTGTCTGGTTATTGTCAGCCCAAATTTTTGTCATACTGATCAATTGCTAGAGATTTCCAGTCATAGGGCTTTGCCTATCCTAGTTGAAAAGCCCCTATTTACCGATCCATCAGATATAGCTCGACTTCAAAATTTTGAAAAAAACTATCCAGCGCCAGTCTGGGTGGCAATGGAATATCGCTACATGCCCCCAGTGACTGCCCTAATCGAAAATGCACATCAAGATACTGGTGGCATTGACATGCTGACAATTCGCGAACATCGATTTGCGTTTCTGCCTAAAATTGACGATTGGAATCGGTTTAATGCAAATACTGGCGGGACTCTGGTTGAAAAATGCTGTCATTTTTTCGACCTAATGCGCTTTATCCTGCAGTCGGAACCGGTGCGGGTTATGGCCTCGGCTGGGCAAAGACATAATCACAAAGACGAACTCTATGATGGCTTGATCCCTGATATCTGGGATCATGGTTATGTGATCATTGAATTCGCATCAGGAAGCCGTGCGATGCTTGAATTATGTATGTTTGCCGAAGGGTCGCGATATCAGGAAGAAATTTCTGCAGTTGGTGTTGCTGGCAAAATTGAATGTCAGGTGCCTGGCCCAACGCGTTTTTGGCCTGCTGATCTTGGCGCGCCACCTGTTCCCCAATTAACTGTTAGCCCACGTAATCCGGCTGGCCCAAGAAGCATTGAAATTCCAGTCGGTCCTGAATTGCTAGAGGCTGGAGATCACAATGGCTCGACCTTTTATCAACACAAAAAATTTGCTGAGGTGGTGCGGGGAAATAGCTCAGTCGAAGTTAATATGCATGATGGCATGATGGCTGTGGTAATGGGCATGGCTGCGCAACAAGCGGCTATCACCCATGAAACGGTTCTGATAAGTGACATTCTGGAAGACAAAGTCGCTTCACCAAATACATAATGTCGCGTTTTATGCATGGTTTGTCCGATTCTTGCATTTACAAACCTATGTTGCTGATCACAATCTTACAATGATAGGAGATCTATATGCGATATTCAGGATTTCGGGTGATAAAAGAAGCGCTTACTGGCCATAAAGGCTGGACGCCAGCATGGCGTTCACCTGAGCCAAAAGCGCATTATGATATTATCGTTATTGGCGGTGGTGGACATGGCCTTGCAACTGCATATTATCTAGCCAAAGAATTTAAAGAAAAGTCGGTCGCTGTCCTCGAAAAAGGCTGGATAGGCGGCGGTAATGTCGGTCGTAACACGACGATCATCAGGTCAAATTATCTGCTTGATGGCAATGAGCCATTTTATGAATTCTCGCTTAAATTGTGGGAAGGTTTGGAACAAGATTTAAACTATAATGCCATGGTCAGTCAGCGTGGTATTTTGAATCTTTTTCATTCTGATGCCCAGCGTGATGCCTATGTTCGGCGAGGCAATGCCATGTTGCTTAATGGTGCCGATGCCACTTTGCTTAATGCCGATCAAGTTCGAGATGAATGCCCGTTTTTGAATTTTGATGACACTCGGTTCCCGATAAAAGGCGGATTGGCACAACGTCGAGGCGGCACAGTCCGTCATGATGCCGTAGCTTGGGGGTATGCACGAGGCGCAGACAGCCGTGGTGTCGATATTATTCAGAACTGTGAAGTGACGGGGTTCCGGATTAAAAATGGCGTCTGTAGCGGCGTTGAAACCACACGCGGATTCATAGGGGCTAAGAAGGTTGGTAGCGCCGTTGCAGGATCATCAGGGCGCGTGATGGCCAAGGCGGGTGTTCGCTTGCCCATTGAAAGCCACGTTTTACAAGCGTTTGTTTCTGAGGGATTAAAACCTATCATACCGGGCGTTGTAACCTTTGGAATGGGGCATTTCTATATTTCCCAATCAGATAAAGGCGGTCTGGTCTTTGGCGGTGATATAGATGGGTATAATACTTATGCACAACGCGGAAACCTGCCAACCGTCGAAGACGTATGCGAAGGCGGTATGGCAATTATGCCAATGATTGGCCGTGCCCGCATTTTGCGGATTTGGGGCGGTGTGATGGACATGTCAATGGACGGATCGCCTATGATTGACCGAACACATATTGATGGATTGTTTTTCAACGGTGGCTGGTGCTATGGCGGATTTAAAGCCACACCAGCATCTGGATGGTGTTTTGCACATCTGCTTGCCACCGAACAGCCACATGAAACGGCAACAGCCTTTCGATTAGACCGCTTTCAACGCGGCTATATGATTGATGAAAAAGGCGTCGGTGCCCAGCCGAACCTGCATTAGGAGACGCCTAATATGATTATCAACCACCCTTTACTTGGCCCCCGTGATGCACAGGAATTCACCTATCTTGGCGATGCGTCTTTACTTGACCGGCCAGATTGGCAAGCCAAGGATGCCGATATAGCTTTTTATGGTTATCAATATCTTCGTGACAATCCAGCCGGACGGCATCAGGAACTTTGGTATCATGAGCAAGGTGACAGATCATGGCTGGTTGTTACACGTGACACCACAACACATGTCATTGAAAAAGTTGAATTTGCATCAGATGTTGCGCGACAAAGGGGACGCAGCAAATGAGTGATTTTACCAATCAACCTAACCGTCTCGACAGTGGCGGCATGATTGATCGCTCAAAGCTGATTGAATTCACTTTTGACGGCAAACAATATGATGGTTTCGAGGGAGACACACTGGCGTCTGCTTTGCTTGCCAATAATGTCAGATTAATGGGGCGCTCGTTCAAATATCATCGTCCCCGTGGCGTTATGACGGCAGGTTCCGAAGAACCAAATGCAATCGTTGAGCTACGCTCAGGTGCGCGTCAAGAGCCAAATAGCCGAGCCACAGTTACCGAACTATTTGACGGGCTTGAGGCCAGAAGCCAAAACCGCTGGCCATCGCTGAAATTTGATGCCATGGCAATCAATGATCTGTTTTCAAATTTTCTGACAGCAGGTTTTTATTACAAAACATTTATGTGGCCTGCCGCTTTTTGGGAAAAACTTTACGAGCCAATCATTCGTCACGCCGCGGGGCTGGGATCATTATCCGCCAAAGCTGATCCAGATATATATGATAAAGGGTTTTTACATTGTGATTTGCTGGTTATTGGTGCTGGTCCAGCCGGACTCGCCGCCGCTCTGACTGCAGCACAAGCTGGTGCAGACATCATCATAGCAGACGAAGATTTCGTATTTGGCGGCCGATTAAATGCCGAAACCTATGAAATGGGTGATACATCAGGTGCCAACTGGGCGCTAGAAACAATCGCTGAACTCAAGTCCATGAACAATGTCCGCTGTATGACGCGTACCACTGTCATCGGCGCTTTTGATCATGGTGTTTATGGCGCGGTTGAGCGTGTATCAGATCATCTGGCCATTCCCGAAGATGGTAAACCACGTCAGGTTTTATGGCGCATCTATTCCAAGCGGGCAGTTCTGGCTGGTGGAGCCATCGAACGACCAATCTGCTTCCCCAATAATGATCGCCCCGGTATTATGCAGGCAAGCGCGATCCGTTCTTATGTCAATCGCTGGGCAAGCACCCCAGCATCTCAAATTGCAATCTTCACCAATAATGATAATGGGTATCGAACAGCAACCGATTTACGCGCTCAGGGCGTTGATGTCAGCGCCATTATTGATACACGGCCTGACGCGCCAAAAGTTGAAGGGATAGAGGTTCTTGCTGGTGGACGCGTTATCGACACGTCCGGACGCCTTGGCCTGAACGCTATCACTGTACAAATGAAGAATGGAACTAAGCGCATAATTAAATGTGGGGCGCTTGGTGTTTCAGGTGGCTGGAATCCAAATGTACATCTAACTTGTCATCAACGAGGTTTTCCTCAATGGCAAGACGATATTGCCGCTTTTGTTCCTGGTGGCTCCCTGCCTGTCGGTCTTGGTGTTGCTGGCGCGGCAAATGGCCAATTCAGCCTGGATGCATGTCTTTTATCCGGTGTTCAGACAGCTGTTGCCTTGTTGGAAGATATCGATATCAAAGCAAAAGCAATCAAAATACCCAAAGCTGAGGATGCAAAAATCAATATTATGCCTTTCTGGCATGTGGGTTATGGCAAGAAAAGAGCATGGGTTGACCAGCAGAACGATGTGACCGTCAAAGATATAAAGCTTGCGCATCAGGAAAATTTTCGTTCAGTCGAACATTTGAAACGCTACACAACGTTAGGCATGGCAACCGATCAGGGGAAAACATCTAATATTTCTGGTCTGGCGATCATGGCTGAATTATCAGGAAAATCGATTCCCGATGTTGGCACCACAATGTTTCGCCCCCCTTACACGCCTACCGCCATTGGCGTTATGGCAGGGCGGTCACGTGACAGTCATTTTCGCCCTACCCGCCTGACGCCTTCACATAAATGGGCCGAAGAACAAGGCGCCGTCTTTGTAGAAGCTGGTATGTGGTTACGCGCGCAATGGTATCCACTACAAGGCGAAACACATTGGCGGGAAAGTGTTGACCGCGAGGTACTTGCCACCCGTGCCTCAGTTGGCGTGTGTGATGTAACAAGTCTTGGCAAGATTGATATTCAAGGCAGTGACGCAACAATATTCATCAATCGGGTTTACTGTAACGGATTTGCCAAATTGCCTGTTGGCAAGACACGCTATGGGTTGATGTTGCGCGAAGACGGTATCGTCATGGATGATGGAACAACGGCACGCCTTGCCGAGTCACATTATGTCATGACCACAACTACAGCCAATGCAGTGAGCGTTTTTAGGCATCTTGAATTTTGCCGCCAATGTCTCTGGCCTGACCTAGATGTTCAGCTTATTTCAACAACTGAAAGTTGGGCTCAATATGCTATCGCTGGCCCGAATGCCCGCAAAGTTCTTGAAAACATTGTTGACCCTGAGTTTGATCTGTCAAATGCGGCATTTCCATTTATGGCCTGTGGCGAAATAACTGTTTGTGGGGGATTAAGAGCACGTTTGTTCAGGATTTCTTTTTCTGGTGAACTGGCTTACGAGCTTGCTGTACCAACACGTTATGGTGATGCGCTGATCCGGCGCATCATGGAAGCTGGTGTCCCCTTTGACATCGTTCCCTATGGCACCGAAGCACTTGGCGTCATGCGCATAGAAAAGGGACATGCTGCTGGTAACGAGCTGAATGGCACCACCACGGCACTTAATCTGGGATTAGGACGCATGGTATCGTCAACAAAAGATAGTATCGGCAGCATATTGTCTCGCCGAGAGGGCCTGACACAACCAGACGCCGTGATCCAGGTCGGCTTCAAGCCGATAAATCATGCCGATACGTTGGACGCTGGCGCACATCTCATGCGGGTTGATGATCCCATTAATGCCGCACATGATCAGGGTTACATCACATCTGTATGCTACTCGCCCAGCCTTGGCCATTCAATTGGACTAGGTTTCCTGAGCAACGGTTCAAATCGTATCGGTGAGATTATCCGCGCTGTAAACCCACTTCAAGGAAGAGAAACCCTAATCGAAGTTGTTAGTCCGCACTTTATCGACCCAGAGGGAGAACGTCTCCATGCATGATCTAGCTCCTTTATACCCCCTTGGTGGTTATAGTCCGCAAATAGATATTTATGATCGCATCACCCTCACCGAAAATGCCGATTTTGCTTATGCGTCAGTCGCAGCACATGCAAATTGTTCCGGCAAACTTAATGACATCGCTTTAGAAACTATTGGGGTTGCCCTGCCCTCAACTGGGCAAATGACTAGTAACGATAGCATGACAGCTATATGGACAGGTCCCGATCAATGGATGATTGAAGCCCCAATACATTCACATGAAACAATGGCTACGCATCTAAGCATAAAGCTAGCTGGTATCGCCGCCGTAACCGAGCAAAATGACTCATTTGTTCATTTTGATCTGGTCGGTGAAGTATATATCGATGTTTTAGAACGGTCGTGCGCGGTGAATAGCCGACAAATGCCTCATAACGCCGTCATCCGCACAACGATTGAGCATATTTCATGTTTCATTCTACATCGTTCGACTGGGCATGTCTCAATTCTGGGTGCACGCTCATCAGCAAAATCACTTCATCATAATTTAACAAATAGTATAAGGTCTGTTATTTAACTAACTGATTACATATAATTTATGTAGATGGTAAAGATCGGTTATCCTGCACACGGAATAAATTAATTCTGCGTCGTTCCTCTTTCGGGGTTATCCCAAAGGTGGCCTTGTAATGCGTCACCATTACTGTTGTGTTGCTATAGCCGGTGGCATAAGCAATGTCAGCAAGCGTGTCATTTGAATAAAGGACGAGTTGACGCGCTGCTTTCATCCGCATTAAGCGATAATAATGCGATGGGCTTTGACCTGTAGCTTTTTTAAAGCCACGTTCAAGTTGACGGGCAGATAGACCCACTGCTTGAGCAACCTCACTAACAGACATAGTCTCGTCGATATGTGTTGCAAACAGATGCACCGCCTGCTGAATGGCAGGTGGCAACATGTCATCAGCACTTGCTGTATAAAATGCCGGAATCCGCTGGCGCACCCCTTCACCGCGCACAAGTGGGTGTTGAAACCAACAAGCTACTTCGGTCATGACTGGCGCGCCTAATTCCTGTTCGATCAGATGCAACATCATATCGAAAGCTGCCGCTGCACCTGACGCGCTAAACCGCAATTGATCTGTCACGATCACATCGTCAACCGCCTTAATATGCGGAAATTCAGCCTCAAAAGCCGCCTTATAACACCAATGTACACTACAAACATGCGCATCCATCAAACCAGCACGCGCCAGCGGGAAAACACCGCCGCTGACAGCGCCCATACGAGTGCCATGACGCGCAAACTGTCGAAGTAATCCAGATGATTTCTGCTCATGTTCCAAACGTGCCATCGGTCCACTGAGGCAAAATATAAAATCAAGTTTGTTGGCATCATCCAATATAACGTCGGGGTCAAAATAAACCCCCGCGCTTGCAGGCACACGTGCCCCATTCTCGGAAATCAGTTGCCATCCAAAGCGATCCTGTCCAGCAATTTCATTTGCTGCACGCAATGGTTCTATCATCGACGTCAGGCATGACATTGGAAAACCTGGAAAAATCAAAAATCCGAGTTGGGTCTTTTGGTAAGAGGATGATACTGGATGCTGTTCACTATCTCGTGCCATAAAACTACCAATTTGTTACAGCCATTAGCGATGCCTTACATGTTCATTACATTGAAACGGTACTAAAGCCAACAGATCAGCATCATTTTTCTAAATGCAAATCTGGCCAGACCCCCGGTGATGTTTCGGCACCATCGTCAAATTGGGATAAATAATCTACCAGCAATGAACGATTATTAATGAACCCTTTATAGGTTGCCAAATCTTCAGGGATATCACGTAAAACCCTGTGTAATCGGCGTCCCCATTTTGGAACCGTAACAATATCCCCAAATTTAATCAGATAGCACCGGATGGGAAACACCAACGCATTTGACCTCGGCAATCGAAAAAATGTTTGCAACTCGACCCGAAGATACTGCTTTTCACCTACATTTTCAGGCGTCAAACTGGCCTTTTCAATGCCCCATTTATGATAATTTTCTGGACTTGTATCCAGCAGAGGATTGACCGTAAGTGTCCAGTTCAAACGGCGGGCGGGCGTGCCTTGTTGAATGGCCAGCAAAAACTTTAATGCCCGTTTAAAAATACCCATTTCATGCGCGCGCGGCACCGGCGCATGCCATTCAAAGAAATTCATACCAATATCAAAATCTAGCGACCAATCAGCTTGCGTGGTGACCATACCCGCATCCATCCATAAATTGTCATCACGCTGATCCAGAACACAGAAATCACCTTGTGCTTGCCGCGTGATATATTCCATTGGTCCATAGGGCAAAGTGGTGTTGTCCATAAACACAAAACTATCATCAATACTCATGGGGCGATTAATCCACCGCCAATGAGTGCCATCACGGTGCAATTCAAACAGATCAGGATAATCTTCTGACTTTGACATCATGATCAGTTCCAGCAAATCCCAACCAGCTAAATTCATATGCGGCAGTGACTGGCACCGAAGCGGATCTTCATCAAGCACTATCGCCCTGTCCTTCATTTCAGACAGGTAATGCTCGTCAACGTCAAAACGTTTTTCATATACAGACCCTTCCGGGCCACCGCTATGCTGCTCCATATTCACCGAATACATGAAGCTGTCTTCGTGAAACGGAAATGGAAATCTGTCGATTGCCCATTGTGAGTTGCTAAACGTATAGTCAGCTCGAAATGTTTCATCTTTAAACTGAATACTCATCTTGCTCTCCTATCGGTCAAGAACCAGGTTGCGTCCGGCAAATCGGGAAACACATGGCATTATATGTGTTTTTCCAACTTTCTGTTCATCATCGAGCCAGTGGTCGTTATGCTGAATATCTCCATCACATTCCAAAACGCGTGTCTCGCACTGGCCACATGCCCCACCCCGACATAGATAAGGCGCATCAATTCCGGCCGCCTCTATTGCTTCAAGCAGGCTTTGCTGTTCACCAACATCTATGGTTTTTTGGGAAGTGGCCAGATTTACGGTAAAGGCCACCCCTGATGGAGGGGCTAGAAACTCTTCATGGTGAACCGCTTCATGCGGCCAGCCCATCTCAAAGGCTGTATTTCGCACCCATTCGATCATACCTTTTGGGCCACAAACATATACATGCGTTCCAAGTGGTTGTCCTTTGAGAAGATTAACAAGATCAATAGTTTGCTTCTGGTCATCGAAATAAACACGCACATTATTCGGATAGTGATCGGTTAAGTCTTCAACATATGACCCAAGTGCACGCGACCTACACGAATAATGAAGTTCAAAATGCCCCTGCAAGGTACCAAGCTGCTTAATTTGAGCCAGAAATGGCGTAATGCCAATGCCACCAGCAATCATCAGATGTTTACTGGCACGTAAATCCATCGCAAAAAGATTAACCGGATAGCTGATCACCATCTCATCATTCAGTTTGACTTTACGATGCATGAATAATGACCCGCCGCGCCCGTTATCATCACGACGAACCGAAATTGAATAGAGCGACTGATCCATTGGATCAGACATCAGTGAATAGGGATTAAGGCGGTTAATTTCGCCATCTTTCATCTCAATGACGATATGCGCGCCACCAGAAAAAGTTGGAAATAATGCACCATCGATTCGTTCAAACGAAAATCGGGTAACAAGGTCATTGACCTTACTGATCTCAACAACCTTGACGTTAATTTTATTTTTCCCCCCACTCATTTGTACAACTCCACTTGATCCGGGACATTGCCATGATCCTCCGCATCGACGCGTACACCCTGAAACGCGGCTAAACGTCTGGAATAATGATCTCTGACAAACAGGTTCAACCCGCAATGCGAACAGATGAATGGGTCGGTTATCACATCCTCGGTTATGCCCTTGCAATGTACGCATTGCATCCGGCGGGCGACTGATCCACGATGTTCCATCTGGATGGCTACATGGGGAATACCTGCCTCGATCGCTTCTCGTTGCGCTTGCCCCATCACCCCTTCTGTACCAGCCAGATAAACTTGCAAACCCATATGGGCATTCGTCAAAATATGCCTTAATCTAGGCACTGAGGCTTCATAGCTGACGCCTAAATAGAACTGGCGCGCACCTAGTGCTTTGAGTTTTTCGACATAAGTTTCTTCGGTATGTTTTGGGATAAAGATAATGTGGGTATTTGCCATCATCTCTTGGCTATCATCTGACTTTTGAACCATATTCAATATTGCTTCTGCACCCTCTGCATCAGCAATCATCAAACAATCTTTGCCTGCCCGTGCTTCAAACTTGCCATAGATTGGACGACTTCTAATTGACGATGGAAATTGGAATTCAGACATAATACATATGCTCCACTTTGAAAAACTGGACTAATTCAACTTAGGCGCAACCCCTCTCAAAAATCCGCCTCACCAAAGACGCTTAGTTGAAATCAATCAACCGACGATTATGGATATAATCGCTCATCAGTTTACTAGCCCTTTGCAGAACGAATTTTCTTTTGCGGATCGTAGAATGGCATCGAGTGTGCTTGACAAGCAATATCCCCAGAAGCGTTTTTGACGCTCAAGGCAACGCCATCAACAGCACAATCAACAGGCATGCGTGCAATACCAACATTATGCTTATTCAATGTTGAATACATACCGACAGTAACTACACCAACCTGCTTTTCATCCTTCATCAAAGGCGCACCCTCATCTGCCGGTTCGGTTCCGTCAAGAAGAACGCCGTAAATCTTGAAACGTTCTTTGCCTTTCAAGCGCAAATGTTCCTCACATCCACGGAACCCCGTTTTTCCTTTTGAAACGGTGAAATCAAGCCCCAGTTCCCAGAGCGTGTCGCCATGTTTTTCATTCTCAAACGGATACATGTCCGAGTTATCATAAGGAAAGAACAGCAGATAACTTTCGGCGCGAAGCAGATCAAGCGTCGTAAAGCGTGTAGGGATGATGCCCATTGGGGCGCCCTGCTCAACCAGCGTATCCCATATCTTTGCTGCATCCTGACCGCGGCAAAACAATTCATAGCCGCGTTCACCGGTATATCCAGTACGCGAAATCATAACCGGACAATCAAACAGCGTGGTTTGCATTTGGTGGAAATAGTTCAACTGGCGGATATTTTCCACATGCTTGTCAAGAAACGCGACAGCCAGCGGTCCTTGTAATGAAATATCGTGCAAATTATCATCAAAACGTAGCGACACGTCACGGCCAGTTGCCGCCATTGTCAGCTGTTCATGCCCCTGCCCTGATCCATGCACAACCATAAAACTATTTGGGCCCATTCGGTAAATCACACAATCGTCAATAAATTTTCCTTCATCATTCAGCATACAGGCATATGTCGAACGTCCGGGACGGAGTTTTTCAATATTGCGCGTAACAGCCCGATCAATCACGTGACTAGCATGAGGACCATTTACATGGACTTTTTTAAGTCCCGAAACGTCCATAAAACCAGCCTTAGTGCGGATTGCCAGATATTCCTCTTCCTGATCTTTTTCATAGGACCAAGCGGTACCCATACCGCTCCAATCTTCTAAATCTGAGCCCATGGCCCGATGCCTATCTGCTAATGCAGAAAATCTCCAGGATGCAGTCATGTCTAATCTCCTTCCAAAAATGGTTGCTCAGATAAATTACAGTTATATGTAAGATCTTGAACAATCGGAGCATGTAAACTCTAAGATGATGGCGCGTATCTTGCGCGCAACAACGCAATATAACTTTCAACAATTAGCCTTCAAAGGCTAGCATTTTATGCATATAAAGAAAAAAAGTTTCTTATAAATAAAAATTCTAATATATTTAATTGTACTCGAATTTGTAAAAAATAGGCAGAATTTTATTTAAATGAAAATTAGTTTCACCATAGTTGAATATAGTTTTTTTTACTGTTAATATTTTCATGTTGAAATGGAGTGCTCGCATGTGTGGAATTGTTGGTCTTTTTCTCAAAGACAAAAACCTTGAATGTGATCTTGGAACCATGCTTACCGATATGCTGGTCACAATGACTGACCGTGGCCCCGACAGTGCGGGAATTGCTATCTACGGTCAAAACAATAGCAAACAAGGCAAGCTAACGATTCAGTCAGATAATCCAGTCGCAGATTTTGCAACTTTGGCCAATGATCTTTCAAAAGCACTTGGATGCACTGTTTCCTTGGTAGCCAAAGACACGCATGCAGTCTTGCATATGCCCGCCACATATATGGTGGCGGCTCGAAATGAACTTGCCACGATCAATTCAGCCATTCGAATCATGAGCGCGGGTGACACAATCGAAATCTACAAAGAAGTCGGCTTGCCCCGTAATGTAGCAAAGCGTTTTGAAATCGGGGCAATGGTTGGTTCTCATGGTATCGGTCATACGCGCATGGCGACCGAGTCAGCTGTAACAACGATGGGTGCACATCCTTTTTCCACTGGCAGTGACCAATGTCTTGTTCATAATGGTTCGTTATCCAACCATAACAGCTT
>Ga0233444_10003373_pt1 | contig 15909 bp, 14 predicted proteins | sample SI_124_October20_6_FD_182792 | JGI IMG/M metagenome (GOLD analysis project Ga0233444, IMG submission 182792) | Seawater microbial communities from Saanich Inlet, British Columbia, Canada - SI_124_October2016_10_MG | ecosystem: Environmental > Aquatic > Marine > Inlet | place: Canada: British...
GAATTTACCAACAAAGAATCCATCAACAAAGTCTGATATACCTTGTGCATTAACTAGTGCATCTTCATATCCTGATTTAATAATAGGATTAGCAGTAAAATCAACAACAGCCCCGCTATACTCAAATATTTGCCTTTCGTAATCTGTAGTTCCTGCTACATCAACAACACCAGTACCTTGATTAATTAATTTTAAATCAGCACCACCGGTGTCGATACTAGTAGTTCTAATACCAACAATATTTCCGTTTTGTGCATTACCGATTCTACCTACAAAAGCTCCTGCTCCTGCAGATTCTGTAACTATACCTTCATCAAATATCCAAAAAGCATCATTTCCGCCTCTGTGAATTTGAATTCCTGCAACATCTCCAGTAACTTGTCCACCGCTATGGTTGTCTTGGTTGACAGTAATAAACGGATCGTCAACACTTAGCTGAGTACTGTTTATAACTGTTTGATCACCGTCAACTTGCAAGTCTCCAATAATTTTAACAGTTCCAGCTGACCCAGGATCAAGACGAATTTCACCGCCGTCGGTTACTGATATTTTATAATTTCCGTCTATATTAAGATACTTTGACATCTATATAATCCTAAGTAATACAAGACTTTGTGTTGAATCGTTATCAACTTCCCAGTTATGTTTTACATTTTTAAAATCTATCATTATATTGTTTATTATTTCTTTAATAAACAAAAAAGCATTTGTGTTTAAGCAGTAAGCCCAAATAGACATTTCGTTATCCAAAAGTTCTGTTGCTGGCTTTTCTACTAAAGTACAAACTCCTTTGTTACCTTTATTGTCTTCGACCTCAAATGTAGAATTAGAAAGTTGTGCTAAGACAGCACCGTTAGGTATTGCCTCAGCACTTCCAATCTTTACTGAAACTACTAAGTCTTTTAGGTTTTTTAAAAAACTCCAAAAAACATTTAATGGTCGTTCCATTAAGTTAGTCCTTATGCGTCTTCTGTGAAGTCGTCGTCATCAGTTCCGACTAATGTGTTGTCGTCACCAGCTTCTTCAACTTGTGCTGCGCCATCTGTTGTAGATGCTGCAAAGTTCCACGGAACACTTTTTCCATCATAAGCGTTTGCGCCTGTAGCACTTGGAGCAGATAAAGTAACTTTACGTCCAGCAATTTTACTTACTGTGTATGTTTCTTCATCGTCCATTTTGAATGAAATAGCCATTTCACCTGCCGCTAATGCTGCTGGTAATTTACCAGTTGTTAGTGTACAAGTAAATTCACCTGCTGTGCCAATTTCTTCACATACAAATTTCTTTGATCCTACTTGCTTTACGATATAACCTTCTTTAACTGCTGTGTCATTGTGAAAGTTTATTTTGATTTCAGATCCGGCTGCTGTAGGTGTTCCGAATAATCTCTTGTTTAGTGGTCTTCCCATTTTTTTTCTCCTATAAAAAGTAGTCCTATGCCCGTTCTATGGGCTACGCTGCGGGTTAAACAGCATAAGTCCGCCTTGCGGCACACTATTTGACATATGTATTTATCAAAGAAAGTTAGATACGAAAGAGTTTTTAATAATAAGGGTGATAGGTTGGACTTTGAGAATACCAACAACCTCCTAGTAGCTCTCGCTAAAATCAGAGGAGCCTAGCATCGGATAGTTACTTCCAAAAACATATCTTTGTATCTCTACAATCATATGTTGCCACTACAGCTACTAGCCAAGTTGTGTCGCTACGCAACACCGTTCCTTGCACTATCTAACTTAGACCGTCGCCTAACTTATGTAACTAATATAACATCATTACAAACAATGTCAACCACTTTTTTTAAAAAAGTCATAAAAAAACAGGACCCTAAGGTCCTGTTTTAATGCGTTATCTAAGTAACTATATTAGCTAAAGCTAACATTGCTGATTCCTACTTTATTCAAGTAGTCACCGGCGTTACCAAGAGATGATGCAGTGTTGTTTAACTCAACATATCCGTAACGTGTCATAAATGATACAACTGGTTCGAATGTGTCTGGGTCTAATACAACGCCTGAGCTCATTAGCGGGATATATGGGCAATAGAACGCTGCTGCGTCTGATTCACTTGAACCCTTATAACCAACTAGTACAGCTGAATCATCTGCTGCGTATGTGTTTACGTAGATCTTCATAGCGTTGTTAAGAGTACCAACAAACTTAGTGTTTGTAGGAGCTTCAAAAGAACCCTCTGTTGTTCTAGCAAACGCAGAAGTAGTAGCAGATTGTAGGATAGTTAATGCCTGTGGAGACACAACTGCCCAGTTACCTGCGCCACGTCTTGTACGCTGTGCGATTTCATTTGATGCACGATTGATCATAACAGCTAGTGCTGCGTGTTCGTCGCCTACAAATGTTGCTGTACCGCTTACTGCTGCTTGATTGTAAGTATCTGATGTTGGTGCTAATGCACTTAACGATGCTAATACTTCCTGATCAATTTCAGCTGTAATTTCTTGAGCTAAAGCAGCCATAATTTCTGCTTCAACGTCAATGCCGTGCTGTGACTGAGCGTCTTGAGCAGACTCAAAAGTCCAACGAGCTGATAGCTTTCTGGATTTTGCTTCTACTGTTTGCTTCAAGATCTGAATGCTTAGTCTGTTACCAGCTGAGCCTTCTAATGCACTTGTTGCTGCTGCTTTGTCATCTAAAGCACCGGAATAGGCTTCAGCAATTTTAAATGGGCTAAGAGCCTCATCGCCTGCTGTAGTATCTGTTCCGTTTGTTGAGTTGACTGCGTCTGCATATCTAACTCTTAATGTGTGGATTTGACCCACTGGTCCTGTCATAGGTTGTACACCTACCAATTCGTTAGCAATAACGGTTGGCATTACACGTCTAATGACTGGTAAAATAACACGGTTAAGTGTTGCTACGTTACCTGCAGAAGTAGCACCAGCTGTTGCAGCTTCAGACAAATACTTACGAGTATTTTCTAAAGTAGCTTCCATAACAGATTTCTTATTTCCTGTTAATCCTTCAACTAGGGCACCTTTGGTCTCCTGCCAGCGACTTTCTAGTAGTTCTGACATAATTATCTCCTTAATTTAATCCAGCTAGACGTTTAAAATCAATCAAGTTGTTTTTCTCGTCTGCTTGTCTACTAACGTTAGTTTGTGAATGGTCTTCACGGTTGCCTGTTACTTCTTTTGCCTCTGATAATATTGCCTTTTTGGCTGGAGTGTTACCGTCTATAACTGCCGGTAGGTACTTGCCAAACGACTTACGTAAGTTTGCCGTTTGGACAGATTCCAGTAAATCTATCATAATTTCTTTCTGGTCCGAATTTAACGGGCCAGTCAGTTCGTTCATAACATCTTTGCGTGTTGCTGCTTCAATCAAACGCTTCTTCTCAGTTGCCTGAGCTTCTGCTAATGTTTTAGCTTTTGATGCAAACGCTTTAGCTTCTTTAAGTTGATGATCTTTAGCATCAAGAACTTTCATTAGCTTTGCTGTTTCTGAATTTTCATTTAGGTAGCTTCCTGCATATTCTGAAGCAAAAGCTTCAAACAGTTTACGACCAAAATCGTTTCGACGTGCTTCTTCAATATCTTCTTTAAGTTGTCCAATTTCTCCTTTAAGAGCTTTGTCAACTGTTTCTGATACTGCTTTAGCACTCCTTTCGATAAAGCTAGTTTTAACTTTAGCGAAGTGTGTCTTAGCTTCACGTACTAAACGTACTTTTGTTTCTGCTAAGTCTTTCTTGTCTTCGTGGAACTCTGCAAGTTCTTTTGCAAGTGCTTCGACAACAAATTCTTCAAGTTTTCCAAAATTTTCAGCCATTGCAACTTGATCTGCGTGTAGCTCATTAACTTCTTTAGTTAATGTCTCCATAACAAATCCTTTAAGTAGGTTAGCGTTTTCACGTTGTGCTACTGCATATTTTGCACGGGCTTCTGCTAATGATTTGCGATCTTCTGCAAATTCAGCAATTTCTTCTGCTAAACGCTCAGATACAAGTGTGTCAATGGCTTCAACCATTGTTGACTTGTCTTGCTCATATTTTTGAGCAAATTCTTCACGTAATTCAGCAGTTACTTGATGGCGATTCTCTTTGAGTTTCGCGTCCCAAGCTTCTTGAATTTCGTTGCGCACTTCTTCTGAAACTACATCGTTTTCAAAAAGTGTTTTTAGTGCATCCAACATAATATTTGTCTCCTCGTTATTGGAGTTTACTGATTATATTAATCAGCGAATCCTTTAGATACTTTTGTGCCTTTGGGTCTTGTTTTGTTGCCTGTGCTAATTCGTATGCCTGCATTCCGCCACGAGCATTCATTAAATGTTCGTATATTGGCGTTGGGTAGGCTCCAGGAGCACTTGGTTGTGCTACTACATCTACCGTTATAATTTCAAATTCAGAAACTTCACCGTTTCCGTCTTCACTTACATTACCACTACCACGTGACGAGACACCTAGTTTTACGCCTGCTTCAAGCATCGTTTGTACTAGGTTCCCCATCGGTGTTGGTAGAATTTTTAATTTACCATAACCGTTTGGTCCATCCATCCACATATCTGTGACCATATGGCACACACGGTCTAAGTTTATATTAAGTCCTTCAGGATGATCAACTTCACCGAGAACACTATATCCTCCTGCTATCTGATCATTGAGAGTTTTGACAGCCCTACCTATTTCGTTTACAGGATATACACGTTGGTTTGCATTACGCACTCCGCCTTGTATGCAGATTCCTTTCATATAAAGGTCTTTGCCGCCCTTAGCGTTTTCGGTAGACTCAACAACCATATTTGCTTGGTCGAATGTCAAATGCTCTCGTAAAAGATTGTTCATCTATTAGTCCCTAATATTATTTGCCGACTGTTGATTTTTTATTGTCAGCAGCTTCGCCTGCGCCTTTTTTCTCAGCGCCGTGGCCTTTTGGTTGTGCTTTCATAGACTTTGATGCTTTACCACCTGGAACATTTACGTTACCAGCTGTTTCATCTTTTGCAGAATCTGCTGTACGTCCACCTTCTTCACTACCTTGTACTAAGTTACCGGCTTCTCCGCCCATATCGTTAGCACCTGCTACAGTTGACTTCGAGTTTGCACCGTTGTCGCCCATAGTTGCAGTTACTTTTTCAACATACTCACGCATTTCTTCGTTAGCAGTTTTAGGTGTTCTTGATTCGTCAACTTCTTCGTCAGTTGCTTCTTCAACAGCTTCGTCTGTGTCTTCTTCAGCTTCGCCAAAGTTAAATGACTCTTCTTCTGAATCGTCATCTTCATCACCAGCATCCATATCGTCTCCAGCTTCGTCATCTCCGCCTTCGTCGCCAGCCATCATTTTTTCAAATTCAGCTTTTAGATCATCTAGTGCATCTTCTAGGTCTTCAACACGATCTTCAACATCGCCTTCTTCACCTTCTTCTTCGTCACCTTCTTCGTCGCCGTCCATCGCATCTTCGATGTCACCCATCATATCGTCTGCTGGATCGCCGCCCATTTCTGGTTCAGCTTCGACTTCAAATTCATCAAGGTCAAAATTCTCGTCAACTTCTTCGTCATTGCTTGACTCGTCAACTTCTTCGTCAGTAGCTTCGTCAACTTCTTCGTCAGTAGCTTCATCTACTTCTTCGTCAGTTGCTTCGTCGACTTCTTCGTCGGCTACTTCTTCTAAATCGTTTTCTAATAATGATTCGTAGATATCTCTTGATTTTTCTACGACAATCTCGTGAAATAGCTCTTCAGCGCCGCTCTTATCTTCGTTGATAAGACGCTCAAGCATTTCTTCAAATTTATTTTGATCTGCCATTGTATTTCTCCTATAAAAAGTTTACCTATGGTAAGGCTGTCATTTGTATTTACTATTTATACGAAAAACTACGTAGATATAGGCCAAAAACGGCTATTTTGTAAAAATATTAGGCGAGATTGAACATTTGTTGGAAATCTTCAATAAAAATATTCTCTAAGTTGTTAAATTTATTTAGTTCTTCCGGACAATAATTATCTGGTGCTATTACTCTTTTGTATTCAATATCAGTATTTTGTTTAATTATACTAGTGGTTTGTCGCATCCAATTTCCAAAAAATGTTGCTCCGTCAGTAGATTTTTTATAATTTGCAGTGTCAGCATATATGTTATTAAACATACGTCCTTCTTTAGATCCTCTAAAATCAAATCCTAATATGTATATTTTTTTGTATTGATGTTGTGTTGCTAACCATAATGCCGTTGGTCCACTTGACCAACCTTTGCTAGGACTAAAGAAATTTAAATTTTTTATTCGCTCATATGATTTATTAGGATTGGTCCATACTTGATTTTTATGTTGAAATCCAGCTTTATTGATTTCTAAAATCATTTTTACATCAACTGCTACTAAGAAGTCTGGTTGGAAAGTTCTGTACACTGCATTACACGCATATACTTTTCCTATAGATTTTAATTGTTCTAGGTCAATAGGAAGTCTGCTAACGCCATTACCAATTACAAAGGCAATATCGTTAGATGATAAATTTTCAATGTTGTTTGTTTTAGATAAATTTTTAAGACGTTTTTTATTACGCCTTTCTTGTCTTATCTTATGCCATTCTTCTTTTGAATATAAAGACTTATCTATTTTTGCCATTAAACACCCGCGTCAGCATTAGCTGCTACTCCATACATTTGACGAACAAAATCTAATTCTTTTTGTTGTTCTGTTGTATGTAGTTCAGATGCTTTGCGAGCTTTGTTAATTTGGCGAAGTGTTAATCTTGTTTTACGTGTATCAGTTTTTTCTACAGGAGACTCGTCATCACGTTCTTCATAACGTTCGTCCTCTACAGGTTCGAGCGTTTCTTTATCATAATAAAATAATTCACGTAGTATCATAGTAGTATTTATATCGTTTGATCAGTTGTTGGAGTTTCAGCTGCGGCTGCTCCTCCAGCATCAGGCATAGCACCTGCCATCTCATCTCCGGCCATCTCCGGATCAGGGTTGTATCAGCTTCGTCTTCAATTGAACCTAAGTCTGAACTAATTCCAGCTGAACTAATTCCTGCACCACGCATTTCGCCTGCTGCATCAGTTTCTGGCTGTGTTAGATTTTCGTCGTTCTCTTCTCTCCACATACGTTCATTTTCTGCAATCTCTTCTTCTGTCATTCCTAAGAAACGTTTCATTGCAAATCTATTTGAAACGTAAGGTATTGCACTCATCTGTGTAAATGTAGGAATACGTGCATTATCAATTTCACTTTGTCTGTAACTTGCAAAGTTTTGTGGTGGTTGGAATCTAAGATCAAACATTGCAGTATCAATGTTTATTCCTTTTTCTAACATATATCGTTTAAATTCTTGATTAAATTCTTCTGCTACTAAATTTTGTAAGCGTTCACAGTATGTATTGAATCTTAGTTCTTGTATATAGGCTGTTCCAACTCTCCCGTCACTATACTGAGAATTTCCATCATCAGGCCCGGTCGGTAAGTATGAACTAGGGATTCGTAAGCCACGTACGAGCTTATTAGTAAAATATCTAAGGTCATCAATTTCTCCTAGGTTAGTTCCGCCAGGTAGTGTTTCAACTTTAGATCCTCTACCTTCAGCAGTTTGTGGGAAAAAGTAATCTTCATTAATTGACAGGGGATTGTATGATGAGTCTATGACATTTGTTCCGCCACCTGTCTGCGATGGGATACGTCTTTGATGTATTTCCGTCTTAACACGCTCAACAAATTGCATAGCAAGGTGTGATGGCATATTACCCACATCAACGTAGAATACTCTTCTTTCTGGAGCTCTTTGTACACGATATATAATAATCGCATCTTCAAGCAATTCTTTTTGTTTGAATACTTTGAATACTGTTTCTAATAAACTATTACCAAACGGATAGTTTAAATCTAATCCTTCTGATAAACTTAAATGTAAAACGTGTTCTGAGTCAACTGAAATTTCATTGTCGCCTGTTTGGAATCGACCGCCGGCTGCTGAACTAGTTGTATTGCCAACCATACCTCGAACGCCACCTGTTAAATAGCCATCGCCGCCGCCGGTTATATTTCCGTTAGTTTGATGTGGCGTTGTTGCTACCATTTCAGCAAAGTTTAAATTAAAGTCTTTAATTACATATTGTTCAGGCGTTTTACCTTGGCTTTCGTTAACAATAATCTTTGTAACTTTTGCAGGATCAACGTGAAATAATTTTTTAGTTTCAGGATCTCTAATAAAGAACTGATCACCAAATTTAAATATGTTTCGCATAATTCGAAATATGCGTGTTTCAAAGTTTTGTAATTTACACCACTGCTTTAAGTATTGCTGTATAATTGTAATTTCTGAATTAGTTGCTTTAGTTTTAAAGTCAAGTATAAATGGTGTTTTATTTTGTTGATTAGTTTGCGATGTAAATTCTGCTAATATATCAAGTGCGGCATTTACTTCACTATCCATATCCATTGTATTATATTGACCATAACGTTCAACACGATTTGGACTTCCAATATATACATCAGGCAAATATGATGAATAATTAGTACGAGCAGGACCTGCATTACTTCCGGTTCCAGCCCGAGTAAAAGGACTATAACTTCCGTCCGGGTTATTTCCAGTTTTTACTGGTGTAAAATGTTTTTTCCAACTCATTTAATTATCCTACTTGTAAGTTTCCACTAATTGCTTTAACAGTGTTTTTAGTATTTGTATTACTTTCACGCTGTGCTGCGATTAGTTGTGTAACTAAGCTATTTAACCGATCTAGCTGCTCTGAGCTGCCTGTGCTGGATCCGCCACTTAATGTGCCGTCTGCAAGCATTGATCCTGCAGAAACTCCTGTTCCGCCGCCTAACAATCCTTTATTATCTTCTGCAAGCACTTTATTTAATTTTTCTAATGTAGTAACTAAGGCTTTCATACTAGTATTATACGCTTCTACATTAGATTTGTCAAGTCCTGATTGCATTCTTTCTAATTCATCATTAAAAGTAGCCATAGAACTTATGTCTGCAAGCTCTGTTTTTAGTAATTTGGCTTGATCTAATTGATATCCGTAATCTAATGTTCCTAATGCAGCAACATTTCCTGGAGTTGATACATCAGGCATAGCCTCTGGTTGTGTTACTGCTGCTGTTGCCGCAGTTCCTGGTTCGCTTCCTCCGCCGCCGAATAACGATTTTCCTTCTCCACCTAGCCACTTTGGCAAGTATTGTTTAAAGTTAGGCATTTCAAAGTCGAAACTAAAGAATCCTTTTACTTTATCAATGATGCCTTTAAATAATTCTGAAATACTTGGCATTTCCATATCACCAAAGCTAAAGAGTCCTGTAACCGTTTCCCACGCACCGCTTACTAGATTGCTTATACTAAAGGAACTTTCGCCTTCACCAAATCCAAACCATCCAGTAACAGTTGCCCACGCATCTTTTGCAAGTTGACTAATACTAAAAGAACCTTCCCCTTCACCAAAGCTAAAGAATCCCGTAACAGTATTCCACATATTAGTTAATGTCTCAGTAATTGAGAAATTAGAGAACCATTCACCTATACTACTAAATGCCGCACCAGCCTTATCCCATATCTTAACTAACGTGTTGTCAATAAATTCACCAAAACTAAAATTAGCCCACCAATCACTTATACTTGTAAATACCCCAGTTACACTGCTCCAAAGTTCAGTAAACATTTCTCCTATACTAGTCCCGAGCCACCAATCTTTAATACCAGTAAACACTCCGGTTACACTATTCCACGCTTCTACTAGTTTTTCTCGAATTTTACTTGCGCTAAACCATTCTCCAATACTTGTAAACACACCGGTGATGCCATTCCACGCATCAACTACCCACCCTTTAATCGTTTCATAACCAAACATCGCTGCTAGTGCTGCGCCTATAGCAAGGAAAGGTGCTGCTACAGGTGCAAAGATAAGTGCAGCAATACCCGCTGCTAGTCCTACAAGCACAGTGTCTAAACTTGGTAACATATTAGCAAATGCTGAGCTTATAAAGTCTCCAAACATACCACCAATATCTATACCTTTGCCACCGTCGCCAGCAAATAAATTTTTAATTGCTTCCATTATTCCATTTTCTTTGATATCTTTAACAAAGTCTCCGACTGCTGTTTTAAATTCTTGTACTTTTGTTTTTACTGCTGCAAAATCTGTTTTAAACTGCTCACTGCCTAAATAATCTTTTAGGTTGTCAGTAATACTTTTCATTCCTCCAACTGCGCCTTCGGCTGCGGTGCCTAGTTCAACTCCGAGAAATTCTAGCACTCCGCTTTCTATAAATGCACTTTCAAATGCACTTTTTACATTTTGTATTGTTTGTTCAAAGTTAGCAAATATGTCTGTTAAAGTAGTTCTTTTGTCTTGGTCAGCATCTGCTTTTGCTGCGTCAGTCATACGTTGCAATTCTTTTTGTGCTGGAGACAACGTAGCCAACAACTGAGCATATCCGTCTTCTTGCATCAGTGCGCTTGAGCCGGCGATACCTACTGAGTCTCCAAATTTCTTAATTTCAGGTAGCAGTTCTCTAAATCTTCTTTGATATTCTTCTTGCGAAATCTTACCTGTTGCATTAGCTTCTGCAAGATCAGCAAATCCAGGAACAATAGATGCTAGTTTTTGCGCAAAACCTGACTGTGCAGTTCCGTCTGCTAAATCAGTCATAGCATCAGCAAAATCATCTCCTAGAGTTTTGTCAAATGCTGAGTTAGCAGTAAAGTTAGTAAGGGCATCCCCTGACAGCCTTGAAGCAAGAAGGTTATAATTTGCCGCTGCCATTCGCGAATTCATTTCATCTTGTATTTCTTTGCGACTCTTTCCAGTAACTTTAGCAAGTTTATCAATTTCCATTAGATAATTTTGGGCGCCAGCAGTAAGTGATGCGTCAGATCTTCCTCTAAGTTGGCCGGACCTAGCCATCATTTCAATATAGTCACCAAATCCTTCATTTACACTTTCTTGGGTAAAACCTAAACTTAGCAGTCCTGCCTCTTGACTTCTTAGCTGTTTTGTCATTCGACCCATACGACGAGCGCCTTCGCCTGACGTTGATCCTAATAGTCCTACTCTGTCTGCATTAGCAGCAATCATTGACGAAAACTGTTCTAAACTAAGACCTGCTTCTGCACTTCCTCTACGTATTGCCATCATATCATTGCCAAAGCCTGCACCAACTTCACTTAGTTGTCTAAATGATTCTACACTGCTTTGGAAATATCCTGTAGCTTGACCTAATACACTGCCAAATACTGGTATTGCTTCTAAGACCCCACCAACTGTAGTAGCCTGTGTCATTGCTACACCAAAGTTTTTTGCAATACCTATTAATCCGCCAAAAACGTCACCAACGCCCCCGGCAATGCTTCCTAAAGCACCAGACATCTTTCCTAAAGCACTTGTAGAATTTTCTACAGCTTTAGTATTTGTTTTACGAGTTTTAGTTCCTCTTGTAACTGATGTAGTGTATAGATCTTGTGCTTTTGTTGCTGCTGCGGCACTTTTCCCACCACTGCCGCCAGATCCTCCCCCGGCTTTCATTACTTTTAGTAACTCTTGTAACGTGGCTTCAGCTGCTGGTCCGCCAGCAACATCAACAATTTTTACTTCTTCAGCCATTCTAATCAGTCCTAGTTATATACGCATATAAATAAAGTAGATACATACTTTTATAATGTATTTATACGGAGAAAAATATGTCTAACAATAATATGCAACAACAACAAGCAAATCCACTTAGTAAGTACTTTCGTCAACCTAAGTTGTTTGCTGCTTTACCATCAAATGGTAAATTTTACCCGGCTGGTGCTTTAGAAACTACCGAAACAGGCGAGTATCCAATATACTCAATGACAGCTAAAGACGAGTTGACGATGAAAACTCCTGATGCACTATTAAATGGTCAGGCAACAGTTGAACTTATTAAGAGTTGTGTACCAAATATTAAAGATCCTTGGAATTTACCAAGTATTGACCTTGATGCACTTTTAATAGCAATCCGCCTTGCAACCTACGGCGAAACAATGACGTTGCAAGTTAAAACACCAGTTACTGGTGAAGAAAAAGAAATGTCAGTTAGCTTAAGAGACATTTTAGATAATTTTGCTAATATAGAGTTTGAAGATGTAGTCCGGTCTGGAGAGATGACTGTTTATTTGCGTCCATTAACATATCAAGAATTTACTAAGAGTGCATTAAAAACATTTGAACAGCAAAGAATCTTTAATATTGTAAATGACGAGCAAATATCAGATGAAGATAAACTTCAAGCATTTACAAATAGTTTTGCAAAATTAACAGATCTAACTGTTGATATGATGGCTAACCATATTAGTGCAATTGAAATAGGTGATACTCGAGTTGATAATAAACAGCATATTGACGAGTTTATGAAAAATGCTGATAAAAGTTTTTATTCAGTAATTCAAGAACATCTTGATTCACAAAAAATAAAATTTACTATTCAACCACTTGTAGCATCTGCAACTCCAGAAGAGATCGAACAAGGCGTACCAGCAACTTATGAAGTTCCTGTTACATTTGATCAGTCAAATTTTTTCGCATAAGGATCCTGACGTGGACCGTCCCAGAGATCCTAGAAGAAGTTAAGGTCCTCGAAGAACAGTGTAAACAAATTAAGTTTGAATTAACTAAACTATGTTGGCATATGCGAGGTTCATTATCCTATGAAGAAGCATATTACCTTGGTCCAGAAGAGCGAGAAGTAATAACAAAGTTAATTGAAGAAAACATTGAAGTTACTAAGAAAACACAAATGCCTTACTTTTAGGCAACGGAGAATAAAAGATGGCTATGGCTGAAAATGATATAAAAGATTTAATAGAACAAGCATTTCCAAATGCTGTTGTAAAAATTACAGATCTTGCAGGAGACGGTAATCATTATGCTGCCGAAGTAATTGATTCTAGTTTTCTTGGTAAAAATAAAGTACAGCAACATCGTGCTGTTTATTCTGCGCTTAAAGGTAAGATGGACGGTGCTAATGGCGAATTACACGCACTAGCATTGACAACAAGAATACCTGTAACTGCCGAAGATATTAAGCAGTCTTAAGTTTTTCGGTTCCTTTAACACCAGCTTGTTGAGCTTTTGCTGCTCCGGCTGTTCCTGCTTTAACACCTTTAGATACTAACTGTGCTTTAATAAGTTTTGCTAATTCAGGATCTTTCTTAGCAGCATTAATAATTGCTGTAAACTTAGGATTAGGTAATCCCATATCGTAACTTGCTTGTACACCTAAAGGTTTCTTAGTTGCTGCATCAATCCAAAGAGCTCCTGCCCATTCGTAATCTTTACCACCCTTATTAATTACTGTACCTTTTGCAATTGGTCCATCTTTAACTGCTGGCGCTTTTTTAGCTGCTGGGGCATCTGGCGTACCGTCGCCGTCTGTATCTACTGTTGGTTGTTCCGAATCCGCACCTTTTTGTGCTGTATCCGTACCTGATGTAGGTTCTAGCTCAACTTTAGATGTTTGTCCAATAGATTTAATTTGATCGTTGCTCATACCTGCATCTGCTAGTATATTAGCAATACTACCCGAATCTAATGGTGATCCCATCTTAGTCCAGGCTTTAGTAAGTTTATCAGCAGTAACTTTATTACCTACATTTTTTGCAGTTTGTTTAACTGCTCCTGCCGCCGAACTTGCCGCGCCTTTTACTGCGCCTGCGGCTTTACCTGCTAAGTTTCCTGCTCCACGTTTTAGTTTAGCACCTAGTGTATTAGGATTGTTTAAAGGTAATTCACCTTGTGCAGGATCTGCTTCTGCTAGATATAATTCATACTTTTCTTCCATTGACAATGCTTCGCCAACTTTACCAAAGTCGCTTAACTTTTGACTTTTGTCAAAGTTTTTATCTACTGGAGTTGCATTGCTTCCACCTTTAAGATCTAATTCAAGTTGTTTTTTAGTTTCTGCGTCGACTGGCTTTGATTTTTGTGCATTTTTAGCAGTGTCGTCTACTGTTGCAAGAGCACCTTGTGCGGCTGCTGCTATTGTTCCGCCTGCTTTTGTTAATGCATTTAATACTTCAGTACCGGAATCTGATTGTGCAATTAAAGTGTCAAGATTTGCAGTAGTTAACTGATCTTTTGGTATTTCTTTTAGTGCGTCCCACGCTGCTGTTAGATTCTTTGCTTCAGAAGAGTCAACTAAGCCGGCCATAAAGTCGTGAAACTTACCAGCCGCTGCATAATGATCAGGACTAAATTTCTTTGCACTAGAAACTGCATTACTTAATGTTTCGTATTTACTCATCATATCTGGTGGAATAACTGTATCATATGAATAGTAAAATTGATTAATGTTACCACTCATATTCATTCTTGATGCGCCATCAAGAGCATCAACTTCCATACCTAAATCTGCAAACAAGTCTCCTTTTGCAGTTTGAAAGTTTTCTGCTTTCATTCCTGCTTCCATTGCTTCAAGTTCTGCACCTTGTGCTGATGCAATGTTATCAACAATGTTATCTGATATTGCATTAAACGCCACACCAGCAAGAGCACCATAAGCACCAGTTTTAATTGATTTGCCTACTGCTGACGAAAGGTCTTCACCTTGTAATAGATCCTTTGTTGCACGTAAAACTAAACCAGCTGCTGCGCCTCCAGCAGGTCCTCCAGCAAACGCTGCCATAGTAGTTAGAATACCAACTGCTAAACTTGCCTTGCCTGGATTTTCTTTTGCCCAGTCACTTATCTTTTGAATACCTTGTACAACTTTACTATCGCTGTTGTTTGCTGTAATTTGTTTTTTAAGGTCTGCAAACTTTTGATCTGCATTTTTAACTGGTCCTGCATTTTGTGCTAGTTTACCTAGTTGATTAATTTTAGCATCAACTTTTTTAGCAAGGTCTACAGGAAGTTTTGCGGCTGCTGCTGCGCCTGCGCCTACTTTACCAGCAACTGTTTTGTTATCTCCACTATCCATAGCAACTTGTTCAGCACCACTAAAGATGTCTAATACTTGTTGCTTAGTAAGTTCTTGTTCTGCTAGTTTTGTATACTGTTCAACTAATGGCCAAAGTTCTTTTTCAAACTTTCCTAGATAAAGTATTTGTGCTTCATTTAGGTCTTGATAACCTTCGTTAAGTATACTTGCTGTACGTGAATTAAGTCCTGTTACTTCTTGTAGTTTCATTATATCGCCCCTGCCAATACTTTTTTCTCTGTTGGAGATAATGCATCTAATTGTTTTTGTATTTCAGGTGGTATGCTCTTTGGCATAGGAATTACTTTACCTGTGTTATCGTCTTTGCCATCTTTGTTTGCATCTACTGCGCCCATTGGTTGTCCAGTAGCATCGTCTTTGCCATCTTTGTTTTTATCAACTTGCGGAGCAGCAGGTTTCCCTGCAACGTTTGTGCCAGGGGCAGCGCCAGCTGCGGGCGCACTAGGTTGTGCAGGAGCAGTACTAGCACCTGTACTAGGATCGCCGTCTGCTTTAGCAGCATCCTGAGCTGCTGTCATAATAGCTTGATCAATTTGTTTAGGAGTCATTATACCTTGTACATTTTTAAGATGCATATTAGGATAACCTTTAGACTTTAGAAATGCTGCAAGTTGCGGTCCTTGCATTTGTTTTACATTAATGCCTGCTTTGCCTGCATAGCCACGTAATGCTACTTTTAATTGGTTTGCTTCGTCGCCAACTTCTGCTTTACCAGTTAGTTCTGCTGCTTTTCCTTTAGCACCAACTGCTCCAGCTACCTTTGCTCCTATCTTACGACCTATTTGTCCTAACATACCAGCAGGCGCTTCGTTTGCTATACTTTCACGTGGCGGATTGTAATTCCAATTGTATGATCCATAACCCATATACGATCCTTTTGTATAGCCAGCTAATTCCATAGCTTCATCTGAATCTATACCCTTTTCTTCTGACCACTTCATAATGTAATATGATCTTTGACTATCACTTACACCTGCAAATTTTTTCACTA
>Ga0233444_10003375_pt1 | contig 15906 bp, 23 predicted proteins | sample SI_124_October20_6_FD_182792 | JGI IMG/M metagenome (GOLD analysis project Ga0233444, IMG submission 182792) | Seawater microbial communities from Saanich Inlet, British Columbia, Canada - SI_124_October2016_10_MG | ecosystem: Environmental > Aquatic > Marine > Inlet | place: Canada: British...
AACTATGCAGGTGCAGAACTAAGTGCAGGTGTTGATTATGACACAGACGCAAAAGACTGGAAACCAACAGCAGGTATATCTTTTAACTTCTAAGTTAAACACATAAAAACAAAAAGGGTTGCTTCATTAGGTTGCAACCCTTTTTTTATGACTAAATAATGTTAGCATATAAAGGGCAGGGCAAATGGACAAGCGCGAACAAAAACGCAAAGAACGTGTTGAGCGTATTCGCAATTGGTTCAACATAGACAACATTATAGATGCTAGTGTAGACTTATTCTTAATATTGTTTGATGTGCTAAGTTCACCAATACTAATTGTAATGAGATTAGCACGTTGGGTTATTGGAGAGTATCTGCTCGGCGGTGTAAAAAACAAAATAAAGAAAGTAGCACATTGGACGGAAGGCAAACATATTATAATAAAAATTTTAATATGGCTTCTTATAATATGTGTAGGAGTAATAATTCTAACATTTATGTGGCTCTTCGGAACAGCGTTTGGAGAGTTTGTAATGGAAGAATGGGGCGACCAAGCGTTAAACTTGGATGAATAAAAAACGAGGGAAATAAAATGCAACATAATGAATATGACGTGACTGTCATTAAAGTAGTCGATGGAGACACAGTAGACGTAGATATCGATCTAGGTTTTGGTGTAACACTAAGAGACGAGCGTGTACGCATCATGGGCATTGATACGCCTGAGTCACGCACAAGAGACAAAGTAGAAGACTTGTTTGGTGAAGCAGCTAAAGCAAGACTAAAAGAACTTATGGCAGAGGGTGGTAAACTTATTACCACTGAAGATCGTAAGGGAGAAGACATGAAAGGCAAGTTCGGACGTGTTCTTGGAGACTTCAAAGTAGAGCGTTATGAAAATGGTCCAGCAGAACTTGTAACAGATATCCTTATCGAAGAGGGACACGCTGTAGCATATTTTGGCGGATCAAAAGAAGAAATCCAGTTAAAACACCTAGCAAACAGAACTAAACTCCTACGTGAAGGTGTAATTGCACAAGAAGATTACGATGCAGCTGTTAAATTAATGGAAGAAAAAGGTTGACAAGTACCTAAAAAGGCTCTATAATGTAAAACATACTAAGAGAATTAGTATGATTTTTAATTAAACTAATGGAGGCCCTAAATGGCATTTACAACACTAAAGACTAACCAAAAAACTTTCCTTGAAACATACCTACGTGGTACAGGCAAAACTTTGACAGCCGCTGATGCAAAAGCAAGATTCGGTATTCAACAACTTCCAGCAAGAATGAGCGAACTCAAAGCAGCTGGCTTGAATGTGAAAACTGATGTTGCTACCACTGGTAAGACACGTTATTCAGTAACATCACGTGACGTCACAGGTTCAAGAGCAAAGATTTTTGCATAAAACTGGTTGACAACCTAACTAACTCCTGCTATACTGTATAAACAGTTTAACAATAGCAGGAGTTTTTTTATGACTATGGGACTTGTGAGAGGCATGACTTCTCTTAACACCAACAAGCGTAAGAAGAAAGCGTTGACGCAAAAAGATATAGAGCGTCATACTATTGAGTGGCGCAAGCACAATAAGTCAATGCGCCGAGCAAACAATCATTCACTACAGTACGACACAGTCGATGACTACATTGCATATGTACGAGGCGAGTACAAAGCACCTAAGCGAAAAGCAACAACGTATAAGCCAGACGAGAGCTGGCGCAGAGATGAGCCAAGAATTCCTTCTTCAATGGAAGAAGCAATCAAGAACGGTACGTTTAACACAGGTTGTTCAGGCGGCACTAAGAAAGAGTCTATGCAATACACAGGCAATCTTATTGTTGGTATTGCAACAATGCACAAATCAAATGCAGTTCCGGTAATGCGTGGCACTAACGAAGCCAAAGAAATTGCCGCGATGCGTCGATAAATATTCAAAGAGGAAAATCATGAAAACTATAATTAGAAATGCAGCTGTTGCTGTAGCCGCAATCTGTGTTGCCATGACAAGTCAAGCAGGACAAGCTAGAGGATTATTTACAGAAGAAGACAAGCCAGAGATGTGGTGTTTAGCACAGAACATTTATTATGAAGCACGAGGAAGTAATCGTGCAGATCGACTTGCGGTTGCTGATGTAGTGCTAAATCGTGTATCTCATACTTACTATCCAAATACAATTTGCGAAGTAGTACATCAAGGCAAACAAAAGCCAAGCTGGAAAGATCCAAATAAAACGGTTATGGTTCGTAACGCATGTCAGTTCAGTTGGTACTGTGATGGAAAAGCTGACGATCCTCAAGATATAGATGCTTGGGTAGACGCACAAATGATTGCTTATAATCTTATTGTGTTCAATGATGCACGAGGTATTACAGAAGGCGCAACACATTACCATGCAGATTATGTAAAACCAGACTGGGCAAAGGACTTTGCATTAGTTGGTCGCATCGGTGTACACATTTTTTACCGATGGGAGCAATAAGCGCACTTAAATAACCAATGATCAAGGATTAAATACTATATGTTCTTAGCTATACTAACTCTTATCACAGCATTGTGTATCAGTGCTGTGGCAATATACTACTCTGTCGCAGGATTGGTTGCAATCTTTGCGGCCGCGGCAATTCCCATTATGATTATGGGAGGCGTACTTGAAGTAGGTAAACTAGTTACCGCAGTGTGGTTACATAAGTATTGGAAGCAAGCCGCTTGGTGGCTTAGGACCTATCTAAGCGTAGCCGTAGTTGTACTAATGCTTATTACAAGCATGGGCATCTTTGGTTTCTTGTCTAAAGCACACATTGAACAAACTAGTGCAAGTGAAGAAAGTATTGCTAGGATAGAAACTATTGATACTGAAACAGCTCGCCTAATGGCTGTCATTGGTAGAGCTGAAAACAAGATTCGTACACTAGAAAATAGCGGTACAGGTGCAGACGCTAATATACAAGCACAGATTGATAAAGAACAAGAACGTATTGACAAAGCATTTGATAGAATCAATCCTGCTATTGAACAGCAAAATAAAATTATTGAAGATGCAAGAACTAATGACAATACACGAACAAAGCCATACGAGGATCAGCTTACAAGTATTACAGCAGAGATCCTACGTTTAGAAACTAGTGCTAAAGAATACGAAACTAAGATCGCAGGACTAAATGCAGACTCAAGTGGAGTTGAACCTTTACTAGCACAAATAGATGCAATTGAAAAAGAAATCATTCGTGTTACTAATCAACTACAAAGTAGCGAGCGTGATCAGATACGTGCAGGACAGGCTATCATAGGCGTAAGCAGTGACGGCGCATTTGGCGGAAACACACGTAGAGCATTAGTAGCTTGGGTTGCGGCACAACGTGAACGTATAACACAGATACAAGGTGAAGTAGCAACAGTACGCAAAAACGCTACAGACACAGTAGACAACGAGCGTGTAAGACTAGCAGACGTTGTTAAAGACATTCGCACAGTGCAAATACCTGCACTCAAAGAGCGTGAGCTTACTATGCTAGGCAAGATTGACGAAGTACGTCAAACAGAGTCACCTAGTATTGCTACAGCTAGAGATGAAATACAAAGATTACGTACTAGTGCAGAACAGCAAGTAGCACAGTCACAAGGACTAATTAATAGATTACAACAACAGTTAGCAAGTAGAGATAATGCTGATGAAATACAAACGGCAATAGACGAGCAGAACGAACGTGTTCGAACAGTGTCATCTGAAATAGAAACACTGACTGAAGAAAAGTATACACTTGAAGCAGAATATCGAAAACTAGAAGCTGAAGTAGGTCCAGTAAAATACATTGCTGAGTTTGTTTATGGTGAGCAAGCAGATAGTAACATGCTCGAAGAAGCAGTACGTTGGGTAATCATAATTATTATCTTTGTGTTTGATCCACTAGCAGTACTATTACTAATTGCATCACAATATACCTTTGAGTTTAGACGTAAACAACTCGAAGATGACAACGGTGATCGACTTCGGCTCGAGAGAGAAGAATATGAACGAGCAAGAGCACAAGCAATAATTGACAATCCTGGATTTACACTTGATGATCCTGTACCTCCAACTAATGAGGATACAACTGAGTCTACGGTTGAAGAACAAAAGGAAGAAATAAATGATGTCGGAATCAAAACCGGATCTGACCCAGAAGTTAAAGAACTTGATGGGGAACATGCCACTGGAACCGGACAACCTAGAGGAGCCATTGCCACCGGAATGGCTATGGCCGGAGAAGACGTCAATGGACAAGTGGAATCAACTAAAGAAAAAGTAGATGTCATTAAGCAAGAAAGAATGGATGCGTTTAATGAAAAAGAAAAAGATGAAACTTATCAAGTAAACAAAGAACAGTGGAAACAGGATCACCCTAACGAAACTATTAAACTACAAAAAGCATTATACATTGAAGGCAAGATAGATAAATTGCCGTGGGAACCAGAAGAAGATTTAATCAACGACGAAACAGGATATATACAGAACGAAGAACAAGGTTCAGATAAACTGTGGAACAAGATTAAAGATAATGACTGATATAAAATTAATTACCCCGCCTGACAGGTTATATACTAATGAAGCAAGTATACTTTCTGTGTACCCAAGTAAGTTTGTAAAAGAAGAACTACAAACAGTACTACTAGAAGTTGACATTCCAATACATTTATACCTATATGAGAAAAGTGAAGATGAGCACCAATACGAATGGCTTGTTGACGTTTTCCAGCAGGCTGATTGTGTTATATTAGATATAGATAATTGTCCACCAGAAGTTAGAGACATAACAGGCTATTTCTTATCACGAGATAAAACTTTTTGGTTGACAAAAGGTGAGAACCTATTGTATAATGTTATAAGTAACAACCGTGTATATTCGTTAGATTTCATACCAACATTGCTAGGAGGCAAATTTGAAACAGTACAACAATAAAAGAAACAATTACCAAAAAAAGACACAGCCAGAAGGACTTACAGTTGAAGTCCGTAACGGCGACTTTAATGGCGCATTACGTAGATTTAAAAAGAAAGTTCAAGATGCTGGAATTATTCAAGAACTAAGAGAACGAACACACTACGTTAAACCTAGTGAAAAACGTGCTAGAGCAAAAGCTGCAGGTATTGCACGTTGGAAGAAAAAACAACGCAAACAAGAATTATAAGGTATACGCAACATGCCAATGAATGCCGAGCCCTGGTTCCCTAGTGTTATATGGAATGCTAACACACAAGGAATAGATAACAGTGTGTTAAAAGAATATGCATACAAGCGTAAACAAGAAGACCTTGGTCGGTCTATTAGTAATTATGGTGGTTATCAAAGTAATGATATTAGACCAGGTGACTGTTCTGAGTTAGATAAACTCATAGAATACCTAGAACAAGAGCTTAATGAAATAGCAGTTAGTGTTGGATTAAATCCAATAACTGTTTACAATATTTGGATTAATATTAATCCGCCTGGTAGTTACAATCACGAACATCATCACATGAACTCTATCCTAAGTGGAGTATATTATATTGATGCACACGAATCTCAAGGTAATATTAATTTTATGCGTAGTGACGGTGCCGAGTATCATCTACAAGAAGAAGTTATCAATCAAGTACATCATTTCAATTCATCTAAAACAACGTATCCAGCAAAGACCGGAGCGTTATATGTATTTCCAGGTTGGTTAAAACATAGTGTTGATGGAAACACTACAGACAAAGATAGAATTAGTATCTCATTTAACTCAGGAGTAAAATAATGCGCATTGAAGAGGACACGAAGTTAGACTACAAAGATGTATTGATACGCCCTAAGCGCAGTACGTTGAAAAGTAGGTCGCAAGTTAAACTTAATCGTAAGTTTCAGTTTAGACACTACCAGCCAGACTTTTACTATGAAAACAGAATGGCAGATCATTACAATGGTATTCCTGTAATGGCAAGTAACATGGATGGTGTTGGCACATTTACAATGGCAGACAAACTTGCCGAAGGCGAAATGTTTACTTGTCTAGTTAAGACATATAGTGCAGATGAACTAATAGAGTACTTTGACAATGACATGCCAGAGCGTACAGCTAATGTTGCTATGAGTATTGGCACAAGTGACGAGGACTGGTGTAAACTAGAAATTGTACACGCAGTTGTTAAAGACAAATTAAAATATGTATGTATGGATATTGCAAATGGTTACTCAGATCACTTTGCGGCAAGAGTTCGTAAGGTACGTGAAGCATTTCCAGAATTAGTAATTATAGCAGGTAACGTAGTTACCGGAGAAATGACAGAGGAGTTAATTTTAAGTGGAGCGGATATTGTTAAAGTGGGCATCGGTCCTGGTAGTGTCTGCACTACACGGATTCAAACTGGGGTTGGCTATCCTCAGTTGTCTGCTGTTATTGAATGTGCTGATGCCGCACACGGCCTTGGAGGTCACATCATCGCTGATGGAGGATGTACATGTCCTGGCGATGTCGCTAAGGCATTTGCTGCTGGGGCAGACTTTGTAATGCTAGGCGGTATGCTTGCCGGACACGATGAAGGTGGCGGCGAAGTTATTACAAAGTATTACGAAACAAACGAACTTGTATACGAAATAGGCAGTCACTTAGATAAGCATACAAAGAAAGTTGAAACAAAACAGTTTGTACAGTTCTACGGTATGAGTAGCGAAAGTGCAAACGACAAACATTTTGGTGGACTCAAAGATTATCGTTCATCAGAAGGACGCACAGTGCTTGTGCCTTACAGAGGGGAAGTAGCCAAAACGGTACAAGAGATACTCGGAGGTATTCGATCAACTTGTACATACGCAGGCGCTTTGAAACTCAAGCAACTTAGCAAATGTACAACATTTGTTCGGTGTACTCAAACTCATAATTCAGTGTATGAAGGTACTACCATTGGTAAATAATTTTATGAATAAGGAGATAACAATAAATGTCTGAAGCAGAACTAACTTCAAAAAGAGTACGATTTGGTGAAGAGAATCGAACAGGATTATTAGCCGGAGTAAATATACTTTCGAACGCAGTTAGAACTACACTAGGTCCTAAAGGACGAACTGTAATTATTCAAGTTCCACTTAAACAACCCGTAGTCACCAAAGATGGTGTTACGGTTGCGCAGGAAGTTATGTTAGATGATCCATTAGAAAATATGGGCGCACAGATGGTATTGGAAGCTGCAAGAAGAACTAATTCAGATGCAGGTGACGGTACTACTACTGCTACAGTGTTAACACAATCTATTGTTACTGAAGGACTAAAGTATGTAACAGCTGGTATGAATCCTATGGATTTAAAACGTGGCATTGATAAGATAGTAGACGAAATCGTTAACAACTTAGATAACCAAAGTCAACCATGTAATACTTTAGAAGAGTTAGAAAAAGTAGCAACATTATCTGCAAACTCAGATGCAGCAATTGGTAAGAATATTGCAGATGCGTTAGTAAAAGTTGGAACTAATGGCGCAGTGTCAGTTGATATTCATGCTGACAGAAAAGATTTTGTAGAAATTGTCAAAGGTTGTAGATTTGATAGAGGATATATGAGTCCTTATTTTTCCAACAACTTAGAAGACATGACTATTATTCATGAGAATGCATTAATATTATTATACGACAAAAAGATTACTACTCTTAATCCTTTGATTAAATTATTTGAACAAGTAGCAACTACAGGATTTCCGTTAATAATAATTGCAGAAGATATTGAACCTGATGCATTAAACGTATTAGTACAAAATCATACAAGCGGTGCATTTAAAGTAGCCGCAGTAGTTGCTCCAGGATATGCAGATAGACGACTACCGATACTAGAAGATATTGCAACCCTTACAGGCGGAAATGTTATTTCAGATGAGCTCAATCGTGGTTTAGAAGATGTTACAGTTAGCGACTTAGGTAAAGCAGAACGAATTGAAATAGGCAATTTGTTTACTACAATTATTGGCGGTCGAGGTGATTCAGAAAAAATAAAAGAACGTATTAAACTTATAAAAAATCATTTGGTGACTGCATCAAATGATCATAATGCAAATAAATTAAAAGAACGTCTATCTTCAATGGACGGCGGTGTCGCTATTATTAAAGTAGGCGGCTCATCAAAAATTGAAGCAATGGAAAAGAAAGATAGATATGTAGATTCATTACATGCTACAAGTGCAGCAAGAGAGCAGGGTGTTGTACCCGGCGGCGGTGTTGCATTAATTAAAGCAGTAAAGGACATTCAAATTAGCAACCTTGAGTTAGCTAATTTGGATCAAGAAGCGGGTGCTAAGATTGTATTATCAGCAATTGAATCACCTATTCGACAAATAACTAGCAATGCAGGCGGAGCACCTGATGTAGTAGTAAACTCTGTAATAAATTCAGATAGTGCTACTTATGGATACGATGCGGCAACTGATAGTTATGGAGATATGTACGAACTAGGTATCGTTGATCCAGTTAAAGTAACACGTAGTGCATTACTTAATGCAGCTAGTGTTGCAGGATTATTGATAACTTCTGAATGTAGTCTTACAGACATCATTCCTGTACATGAACGGCTTGGAAGAATAACAAACGAAAAGACTGTTGTTCTCTGAGATAAATAAAGTTGACAATATGATAACATGATGTTATTATAATGTTGTAGTGCCGAAAGGGCTACGAATTAAATCTTGCTTAATTAAGGAGAAAAAATATGACAAGAACACTAACAACTCTAGACCTACCTAACTTCCAAAGAGCTACAATTGGCTTTGACAGAATGTTTAATGAACTTGAAAGACAGTTTGCAAACAGTCCAAACGGAAACGGGTATCCCCCATACAACATAGCACAAATCAACGAAGATGAGTTTATGATCTCATTAGCTGTTGCCGGCTTTGGTATGGACAATCTTGAAATCACTAAAGACGGTGATCAACTAAAGATTGAAGGAACTGCTCCTAAAGGAGATGACGAAGTCAAATACTTACACAAAGGTATTGGCGGACGCAACTTCCGTAGAGAGTTTACACTTGCTGACCATGTAAAGGTGGTTGATGCTACACTAGATTTAGGTATGCTTAACGTACACCTAAAGCGTGAAGTGCCAGAAGCACTAAAGCCCAAGACTATTAAGATCAATGACGGTCTTACAATCGAAGGCAACACCGGCAAGTAATTGTCTAGGGGGAGTGAAATACCTCCCCCATCTATTAGGAGGATTATAATATGAGTACTGACACCATTGATGATGTCAAAATTGATGAAAAGATAAAAGTCGAAATTACTGAGCCTGTGAAGCACAAGGTATTATTAATGAACGATGATCAAACCCCCATGGAATGGGTAATTGATATTCTTGATAAAATCTTTAATCACTCTCAAGAAGTAGCTGAAAAAATTACACTTCAGATCCATCAAGATGGTTCCGGCGTAGCAGGTATATATAGTTACGAGGTTGCTGAAATGAAAGCAACTGAAACGGTAACCGCAAGTAGGGAAAAAGGTTTTCCACTAAATGTAAGGATTGAAGAAGAATGAATTTAAAAGAACTAACATGGGAACACCATAAAAATGCAGAACGTCAAGAGTTTGCTGGACTAATGATGTCCGGAAAATTAAATCCTGACCTTTATGCTACATATTTGTGGAACCAACATAAGAAATATGATCTCCTTGAAGCTATTGCAGCCCCAATGGGATTGTTTTCAACACTAGGTGATATTCGTCGCAAACTTCTTATTGAAGAAGACTTTAGAGAACTATGGAAACATACTGAAGAACCGATTATTACTAAAAGCACACACGAATACATAATGCATATGAGAGATCTTATAGGTAATGCAGAAGCACTTACGGCTCATATGTATGTATTATACATGGGCGATTTAAGTGGCGGGCAAATGATTAAAAAGCGTATACCAGGCTCAGGCAAAATGTACGACTTTGATGGAGATGTACCTGCTATCAAAGAAAGCATCAGAGAAATGTGTAACGACAGTATGGCAGAAGAAGCAAAATATGTTTTTGACTCTGCAACAGAATTATTTAAAGAACTAATGGAGTTGAACATTGAGCCTTATATGGAACAAACTGATTGATTGCCAAGATGAAATTATTTCAATCTTTGACGAACAAGCTACAGAAATTAATGAACCCGGACTTGATTATTTTAACCGCCCCGATGGTGGTTGGATTAACCGCGTGTGGGCTAATGATAATGTTAGACGAGCTCATATTGATGTAGTTGATGCACGTGAGTCTAAAGGCTTGTGGATGATGCACGTATGTATTTTTCCAACACTAGATAACCCTGCGCCAATTTACGGCTTTGATGTTATTGCTGGTAAGAATAAAATGACAGGTGCCTTCCACGACTTCTCAGCAAGTAGTGATCCACAGCACCCTATGATACAAGGTTACTTTGAAAGCGTAGAGCATTTTGTTCCTGAGAAACAACGTAAGCTACCTGAATGGGCAACTAACATTTTTACAGAAAAAATGTTGGCAGCTAGTAATGTAAAGACTGAAGAAGAATCAGATGAAATCATACGCATTGCGATTGCTAACCTTAGAGCATACTTTGACGAAGTTGGCGTAAGTAAAGGCGAAGGTGATCGGACACTAGTAGCAGCATCACAAGATTACTATTGCCACAACCAGCAACAAAACCCGCACACTCCTAATGTTATGAAGAGTCTAGGACTTGACGAAGCTGATGTAGATCGATTCTGCACAGATATGTTGTTTCCTAAACTTGCATAAATACATTAACAGGAGTAGATTACATGCGTTTTAACGACTTTAAACTAGTAGAATCAAAAAAATTATTTGAAGCGGCTAATGCTGGATTAGAAGCACAACATGCTATGCATGATATTGAAGCTATTAGTAATGCTGTACCTACAATGGATCCACAGCTGAAAGCAAGCATTATATCTAACTTACAAAATCTTGCTTCAAAGGTTGGAGATTTTGTTGCTAAGAATATAAAGCAAACGCAACCTGCTCAACAACCACAAGCACAACCACAACCTAACGATCCAAATGCTACAGTAGAAGAAGCAGTAGCAGAAGTAAACAATGAAGACCAAGAAGCTCAAGAGGCTCTTGCAAAACTCAAAGCTGATATTGCCGCAATTGAAGCAAGTGACATTGATGATAAAATTAAAGCAGGATTCTTAGCAAGTCTAAATGAAACATTAGATAAACTTACAAAAGCATCTGAAAACATAACTGCTTCACGTGATACAGCACGTAGTGAACGTGACGAAGCAATTAACTTTGTTAAAGAAGTTACAGGAGTACTTGTAACACTAGGTAACAAAGTGCAAGGCTTCCAAGAAGATACTGATACAGAATCAATGACAGCTAGAGATAGAGCATCATTTAAAAAGATGGCTGTTAATGCAGAGAAGTTTACTAAGACACTAAAGCAAGCATTGTTTGGTAAAATACTTGACATGCAAGAAGGCGGTGACGTTAGTGGTCAAGAAATAAAAGAATTTTTAGAAGCATGTGTACGTGGCGATGTAATTAACATGCTACAAGTTATCGGCACAAGCCAAGGTAATATTAAAGATCATGTTAATCCAAGATATCAAAAAGTGTTTGATGTATTTGTAGAAGAAAACATCTTTAGTTATGCGCCAGGCACAACATCAGGTGCTATTGGGCCAGGTGAAATGGCTCTATCAATGATGGGTAACCCTGCTGAAAAAGGTAAAAAGGGTGACTTGAAGATTGGTGACGAAGAAGTTGAAATCAAAGCAAGTGCAAAAACAGGCGGACGCTTTAACAGTAAAGCTATTGCTAAAGCAACTACAGGTTGGCAAACTTGGGCTCAGAAGATTAACGAAATAATGAGTCAAGCACCAGAAGATGCAACTGTATCAGTTACACAGAAAAACGGCGAAGAAAAACTTATTCCTGCACGTGAGTACAACGGCAACAGACACAATGTAATCAAAGGCAAAGCCAAAGAAGGTAGCAAGTACAATTGGAACGCATCAGGCTTTAAAGCTCTAAACATTGAAGTACTGCAACCTTACTCAAACTTATCACAAACATTTGATTTGTTTGAATCTTCTATACGAGCTCTTGTACAAAACTATGACAAACTAGATAAACCGCAACAAGGTAATTCACATCACAAGCCATTTAATCCAGGTGACTTGATTGAAGCCGCTATCAACGATGACGGCACAGTTGACATGAAGAAAATGAATATTGCGTATTCTAAAATTGCATATGCAAGTTATCACTTAGCAGACGGTATTACAACTGTTATGCTTCTAAGAACTGATAACTTAGAGTACACTATATTTAGAAATGCAGACGAACTAGTTGATCAAATGAACAGCGATAGTGTTATTACTGGCGGTGGATTTAACTGGAACGACGATCAGCAAACACCTACTCCAGGTTATATAGCTTCCTAACTTATTATATCTAAACCCATACTTTTGCTAGGTTGTATTCTCACGACTCTAATGCTATATTATATGTATAGCAACACAAAGGAGAAACGCTATGTCACAAGGAATGATTATTTACGCTATTATCTGTGTAATCTTAGGCATCACTTTTATGGCACTAGGTGATTTAATACTTGGTACACTTGTTGCACTATGTGGTCCGCTTTGGTTAACCATACAAGCAAACGCAGATGATGAGGAGGATGAATAATGGAAATGTTAATCAACGTAGTGTTTAGTTTGTTACTCGGAGTAGGCATCGCAGCAATGCTAATGCAAGTTAGTGCATTGTTTTGGATGTTCTGGGATATGTTTAGGAGTAAGCGCAATGACTGAAGAATTCTTTCGCCCAACTTGTATCAATATTGGATGTTCAAAGCCAGTAGCAAGTTCAGGACCTAGGTGGAGGCCCGTATGCGGCCACTGCCACAAAGCAGGATACGGCGCAGGCAAGTTTGCACTAGGGGTAACTCCGTTTAGAACAGGGTTGTGTTCAAACTCAACAGGTTATCTAGGGTTTGTGTGTCCTATAAATTATACCAAAGCTACATGGTGCATCGGTCACACACAGATCGATCACATAGATGGTAATCATTTAAACAATACACTAAAAAACGTACAGGAGTTATGCGATATCTGTCACAAGGAGAAAGGTAAGCGTAACGGAGACTTTAAGCAGCGCAGATACAGTTACAATACTAATACAACTTAGTGCATTATTTTGGATGTTCTGGGATATGTTTACTAAGCAACGCTAGGAAATCCATATTTTTTCATTTTGGCAATCAAATTAGTTCTGCCTATCTTTAATAGTTTGGCAGCTTTAGTTTGGTTGCCTTCAGTTTTTGCAAGTGCATTACTAATTCTATTACGTTCTAACATTTCAACTTCATCAGGCAATGCTGTTTCGTATTCTAGTTCGTCGTGAAATTCAGCAAGCTCGCCACATATTTTCCATAGTGCGTCTTGCTCTTCTCGGTTGCGGAGTATTTGTTTATCTAAAGTGTCTGTCATAAAGTATTTATATAGTTGCATATGTGTAAAAATATAATGTAGGTGTAAAAATATTTACAGTTAACGCTAAATAGTAGTACAGGGCAAAGGTAAATAAATATACATAACAGGAGGGATGTCTTATGAAAAGACTAACACTAGCGTTATTATTCGTTGCTTTAAGCTCATCAAATGTCGCTGCGGAATTAGTATGGGGATTCAAAAACCCATCATTTAGTGGACAAGGTTATTCATCGCACGTACTAAGTGCAGAACAACTACAGTTCAACCGCAAGCAAGACATAAAGAAAGAGGCAGAGGCAGAACAAAGGCGAATAGAACGTGAACTAGAAAACACAACGCTCAATAAATTTTTAAAGAACGTTGAATCGAGAATATATGCTCAAATATCCAAACAGATGGTTGACGCAATGTTTGCAGATTGTTCAGACACATGTTCGAATACAGGGACAGCAGAAATTGAAGGCAGTACTATTACATGGGTAAAAGCAGATGGTATGATTACACTTACTATTGTTTCAGATGACGGAACAGTAACAGAGATAACAATACCAGCAGACGGAGACTTTAGCTTCTAATGAAACTTTTATCGATGGCATTATCTTTAGCTTTATTAGGCGGGTGTGCAATGAATCCGAGTCTCCAGACTCTTAAGGATGCAGAAACATCTCCAACAGTACAGCAATCACCTATTGAAGATAGGTTAGAAGATGTGCCAGCAATAGACGGCGAAAAGATTACTATAGCGGTATATAGTTTTAATGATAAAACTGGACAACGCAAACCAAGTGACGGAGTAGCAAAGCTGAGTTCAGCTGTAACACAAGGCGGCGAAGTTTGGGTAATCAAAGCTCTGCAAGATGTAGGCAATGAAGGTTGGTTTAATGTAGTTGAACGAGTAGGGATGGATAATCTCATCAAAGAAAGACAACTTATTAGACAGACTAGAGAAAGTTATGAAGGCAAAGATGCAGTTCAATTGCAACCGCTATTATTTGCAGGATTAATTTTAGAGGGCGGAATTATTGGGTATGACAGCAATGTTGCTGTTGGAGGAGTAGGCGCTAGATGGCTTGGCGTTGGATCTAACACTCAATACAGAATTGATACAGTTACAGTTTCTGTTAGAATTGTAAGTGTAAGTACAGGCAAGGTGCTATTAAGTATAGCAACAGAGAAGACAATCGCAAGCCATCAGTCCGGAGCAGACATATTTAAGTTTTTAGATATGGGGACTAAATTGTTAGAAACCGAAGTAGGGTTCTCAGTAAATGAACCTGTAAACTATGCTACAAGAGCTGCTATTGAGCAAGCAATTATAGAATTAGTTTACGAAGGTGAAAGAAAAGATCTTTGGAAGTTTAATACTGACAAAGAACAACAGGAGGGTAATAATGAAGTTAAAGACGTTGATATTGTCATCATTGATGACAGCAACAATGGCACTGACACTTCCGGCGATGGCGAATGACATATATATCACACAAGTAGGTGATAGTTTAGACTTAGACATTACACAGGATGGTTCAGACAACCAATTTGGCGATAGTACAACAGGGGTAACACTTAAAGGTGATGCCATGGTGTTTTCAATAACACAGACAGGCGATACTAACGATATCGCAGCACTAATTAATGGCGATTCTTATAGTGGTACTTGGGTATTTACAGGTAACACTAATGTAGTAGATTTCAAGTGCGACAGTTTAGGTACCGCGGGGGCAGGTAACTGTGAAACTGTTGATGTTGATATTACTACTACAGGTGATGACAACACATTCAAAATCTATATAGGCGAAAGTGCTGATGCTGGCGGAGCAGATGTAACATTTACTGTTACTGGTGACGACAACGTAGTAGACGCAGACTTAGATGGTGTTGATGTTGATGTTACAGTAGTAGTGAACAATAGTTCTAGTACACACTCAGGTGGTGTTACAAGTGCTACTGACGGTTCATTAAGTGCAAGTGACGCTGGTAACATATTCGACTTTGATGTAGATGGTGACGGCGATGCAAACGGTCATTTAATTAATTTAAATGTAACTGGTGGCGGAAACGTATTTACTATTACACAAAGTGGAACTGGTGATAATGTTGTTGATGCAAACTTTACAACTAACGGTAGTACTATAGACATTACACAAAGCGACTAACATGAAATTGCTCGCCGCAATTTTGTTAGTAGTGGTATCTATCACACGAGCATACGGTGCAGAGCCAGAGATTGGCTTTGTTACCGAGCTCGATGGTATAGGCCAAATCAAAAGAGAAAATGAAACTGTAGGCAACTCTACAGGGACAAGTATTCAACAAATGGACGAAGCATCTACTAAGAAAGGTAGAATGCGTATTGACTTTGTTGACGAAACAAGACTAGATGTTGTAGATCATAGTAAAATTATTATTGATGAATTTGTATATGATCCTGCAACAGGCAAAGGAAGTCTAGA
>Ga0233444_10003378_pt1 | contig 15903 bp, 13 predicted proteins | sample SI_124_October20_6_FD_182792 | JGI IMG/M metagenome (GOLD analysis project Ga0233444, IMG submission 182792) | Seawater microbial communities from Saanich Inlet, British Columbia, Canada - SI_124_October2016_10_MG | ecosystem: Environmental > Aquatic > Marine > Inlet | place: Canada: British...
GCCACAGTCCCAACTTCTCATCCATTCTACGACCAGTAACCTTGGGGAACCAGTAATAGATACCTGAGAACAATGCGAAGATAATCCCTCCAATGAATACGTAGTGGAAGTGAGCCACTACGAAGTATCCATCATGGAATTGTGTGTCCAACCCAGCTACTGGGAAGAACATTCCAGACAGTCCACCCAGCGTGAAGGTGATTAGGAACCCGAGGGACCAAAGAGTGTGCGTTTTGAATACGAGACTTCCTCCCCACAGCGTAGCTAGCCAGTTGAAGATCTTCACTCCAGTAGGAATTGCTACCGCCATAGTGGTAATCATGAATGCAGCGCGCCAGCCGGGGCTCATTCCACTAGTTAGCATGTGATGTCCCCACACAATGAATCCGACTACACCGATACCAACCATTGCATAAACCATTGAACGGTAACCGAAAATAGAGCGTCTTGCACTAGTAGCAAGAACTTCCGAGACTATTCCGAACGCTGGAACTACAACCACGTAAACTTCAGGATGTCCGAAGAACCAGAATAGGTGCTGGAACAGTAGTGGGTCTCCACCTGCAGTGAAGAACGTTGTACCGATTGTCGAATCGAACAGTAAGAAGAATACGCCTATTACGAATGCAGGTAGGCTCACGTAGAGCATGAACACGCTGATTAGAACAGACCATGTGAATAGAGGCATTCTCATCCATCCTACGCCCTTTGCACGCATGGTGAAAGTAGTGGTCACGAAGTTTACTCCTGATAATGTCGAAGAAGCCCCAAGTAAAGCAATACCAGATATGAAGGCAATCGTACCTGGGTTTGGCCCACCTGCTTGTCCTGTTAGACTGGAGTAGGGCGGATACATAACCCATGTGATGTCAGCCGCTTCTCCACTCCAAACTCCTGTGAAAATCAGAGGCGCAGCAGCGACTACTAGCCAGAATCCAAGAGCATTGATTCTCGGGAATGCTAAATCTTTAGCACCAATCTGTAATGGTAGTATGTAGTTCATAAAACCAGCAATCATTGGCATTGCTGCTAAGAAAATCATAGTTGTACCGTGTAGGGTAAAGAATGAATTGTATTCAGCTTGTGTGAGGAAGTCATTCTCTGGAAGCGCTAACTGTATACGGAACAATAGCGCTAACAATCCTCCAACAAGGAAGAAGAAGAAACCGTACAGGAAGTAGAGGATTCCAACCATCTTGTGATCAGTAGTAGTTAGCCATGGTTTCAGGTATGCCCAGAAACTACCAATCGAGAAAGTATCAGGGTTGCGTGTGTAGAATACCCACATGCTTCCAACGAGAATTAGCCCAAGGGCAAGGCCGACTGCAGTCATCAATATGGTTAGTGCTGCAGCGCTAGGTGCTGTTGGATTTGCATTAATTCCAAGAACAGAAATATCCTTTTGATTCCAATCGTCATCGTTGGAGGCTCCACCATCGCCGTTTACTGCGTTGCCATAAATTGTGAATTCAACAATCGCGGTATCATCTGCAGGGGCTGTCCACTTGAAGTCCCATGTCCTGCGATTGTTAGTCTCTAAGGTGTGAGTTAGTCCGCCGTCCATCTCTTGGGCAGTGTTCCCATCAACATCTGGTACTGACTCCAATACCCCGCCGCCTGTTGAGATTATTCTAAATCCTCCGTTCTGGTCTGGATTTGTTGGAGGGACTTTGTCATTAGAAATAGTCAGCGTAAACAAATATTCTTCTGACGCATTGAATACCTCTGGCAAACCATCTACTGTGATCACTGTGTCAGCAGTCATGTCTCCGTGGCAAGAACAACCGCTATCTCCTTGCTTGCCAATACCATTCTGGCGAGCCTCGAATGTTGTTGTTGAAGCTAAAGCCACTAAGAGTATAGCAAGTATTGCTACGGTTCTCCCCTTCATTCTCTCAACTCCTTATTGTCAAAATAAACCCCGAAGTCTTCGTCACAGGTTTTACCTTCTGCCGCAACGACCTCGACTTGTCCATTCATCAGAGAATGCTCCTTTCCACAGTATTCTGCGCATCGGATTGGGAATGTACCCGCTTCGTTTGGCTGTACATACATCCAAGTTCCACCTTCTAGGCCGGGAACTGCATCTTCTTTCATTCCCCACTCTTGGAGCCAGAATGCGTGTTGTACACCTTGGTAGGTGCTAGTGGCATCGAAATTAGCCTCTCTTGCAGGATTCATACTGTAGATGTTGAAAAGGACGTTTGTATCACACGGGATGATCAGGTCTCCGCTCATCTTGTGTTCTACTGGGATGTGCCCCCAGCGATGAAGCACATTTCCATCAGCATCCAATATGTCTACGTGTTGGAAAATTAATTCATTGAACAATACGTCAAGTGTTGTGTTATTTGCCAAGTCTAAAGTCGCGGAACTAGCGCCGTATGTTACAGCAGCAGTTGCTGCCCCATCACCTGGAATGATTGTTAAGCCAGAGGTGATATTCCAAGTGACGTCATGCCCTGTGTCCATGTCTTCCCATGTAAGTGCGTCTTGGTAATAGAAGTCCCAATACCACTGTAGGCCGTTTGCTTCGATAGTGAATGAATCATCATCATTCTGAAGGTCAGCAACTTCTCCCCATACAATGTTCATTGAACCAAATGCAAGGACAGTTACCCATACTACGAGAATAGTTGGGCCGAGGAACCAAGCGAATTCAAGATCGAAGTTGTGACGTTCTTTTGGAAATGTTCCAACCTTGATTTCTTCTTTCCCAGCAGGTTCAATTCCGTCTCTGTAACGCAATATCGCGATAAACAGCCAAGAAAAAGTGAAAATACCGACTATTATCGACCAGAAAAGAAATTTATCATACAGAATATTGAACACTGTATATTCGTCTGGCCACAGCTCACGCGAAGCGCCCATGCTCTGACCGGTTAGACGGGTGTATTAAGCGCTTGCGCATAGGTGGCAGCCTCCCGTAGGGAGGTTTGTTGATGTGCCACCTCCTCATCGGATAATTTGTGGGGCTCGCAGCTTGTGTTCAAACAACCCTTGACGGTGCCGTTTTACTCGAGATAGAAGTACAACCAGGTTCGAGCCGGCAAGGCATCATTGGGTTCAATAGTTGGAGGGGGCGAATTCAAGTCGCTGTCAAAGCCGAAGCACAGAAAGGAAAAGCGAATCACGCTGTGTCTAATGTACTAGCAAAAATATTCTCCGCCAACGTCACAGTGGTCTCAGGGCATACTACTCGGCAGAAAAAAGTCAGCATTGACGGTTTATCTTCAGAACAAATAGTGGCAGTTTTGGAGGGATTGATTGAATCGTGAACAGCGATATGCTCTCGCACATCGGGCTCTGGAGTCCTGTATCGAAGAGAATGCAGGGGGCACAGTGATTTTAGTCGAGGGTAGGAGAGATGAAACGGCTCTTCGCGAATTGGGGTTCACCGGTCCGATAGAGAAGTTAAATCGTGGCTGGCCAGTAGATCGTGTGGTGGTATACATCACTGAAAAATACGGTTCATGCATCGTTCTAATGGATTGGGATCGAACAGGGGGCCGGCTGCAAAAAAGATTGATGGATTCTATGACCAGCCTTGATATCAAACCATCAGATGAATGCCGTAGAGCACTATCCAAAGCGATGAAGCCCGATACTATGTGTGTCGAAGACTTACCGTCATTCCTCAGGGAGCCTAACGCCTGATTCTTTCACGGTATTCAATACTACATGTGTGTAGGAGCGAGTAATTCCATCTAGAGTAAATACAGACTTAGTGAGATTGTCAAGATCTTCTCGGTCTTTCACTCTAGCTAGGACCATTGAATCCCAATCTCCAGTCACATCGTATACACTGAATACTCTAGGGTCAGATGAGATGTGTTTCTGAACATCCATAATTTTGCCCTTTTCGATGCAAAGGCCTGCCATAACAGTCATGCTCCAACCTACTGATTCAGCGCTAAGAATAGGTGCGTAACCTAGTATTGTTCCTTCCTCTTCTAATTTCCTTAACCTATTGGTGATAGTGCCTTGGGCAACACCGACAATTTGTGCTAATTGTCGTTGTGAGAGCCTAGCATCTTCGCAAAGAGCCTCAACTATCGCACGGTCGGTTGAATCTAGAACCATATTTGTGACGAAGGGTAGACGGTTTTCAATCATTCGTCCTAGGCTCTGGCAAGTTTAAATCTAGAATCCAATCTCCAAGTTCTTCTACTTTGACACATAGTTGCAGAGAAAATCTACCATCTCCAGTGACTCTTAATGTCCCAGTGTGCGTTTGTTTGGGTGCTAAAGTCTCTTTCTTAATGCGACCATTAGCCTTCCATCCATCACCCATCATCAATTCCCCGATTTCAACGGAGTTACCAGTTATGATTCGGTATTCAAGTACACCATTTTCCGATGTCCAAGAACCTTCTAAGCGCGGTAGACCAAGTTCTCGTTTCCTTTCAGCCATTACAACAAATCCAATGCAGAATATCAATCCAATCAACAATACTGCAGGCGTTAGAGATGCGCTTTGGTCAACAGATTGCCAATAGGTTGGCATTTTGGATCTCTGAATCGATAACACTCGGTTTGAGGTTTCATTTTCAAAACCTCCAATCATTACCAGTAAAATTTCGTAGTCATCTGCATGACGAGCATCGCCTAATTCAATTCCAGCGCCATCCATATGGTCTCTTGTGATTGTTTCATTCCATTCGTTTGTGGCATTATTAGTGAAATAGAATGTTGAAGAGGGGGCCCAATCTCTTACTAAATTGTGTACAACTCTTCCCTTGGAATCAATAACCTCTGATTCAATGATGAATACATGCATTTGCGTAGCTCCATTCAATGCTTTAGGGTTAGTCCAAGTTGCGGTAATATTGAGCAATTCAACTTCAGTGGAACCAATTAGTTGAATATTCCATTCAATTTCAACTTCATTAGTTCTGACTTCAGGACTGATGTCTGATATATTCTCAGGGTATCCATCAATCGCTACATTAGGAGTCTGGTTCATACTGTGATACATCATTCTGGCCTCAGCATCATCTTCAGGAAGGCCGCCATCTTCCTCTTCTGCTCCAGTTCTCCAGTGCAAAAGGGTAATTTCTCCATTCCTATCCATTTCCACAAATTCTTCTAATTGGTTTTCATCACCTGCTCCGTGGAACCATTCTACTAGTATCGGGGCGTCTGTTTGACTTTCATAGTGCCCTTCTGAATAAACAGAAAGATCGGATATTGCAGTTGCAAGAGGCAAGAAAAGTAGGACCACAAAAAAAGCGAACACCCTCATTCTTCTTCTCCTCCATCTTCAATTCCGAGTTTAAGTCGAAGAATGTCTTGTTCTTTTTGATCTATCATCAACGAGACTCTTGCTGCAATCCATACTGGCAATAGGTATTCTCCACACCTAAGTATGGATGAGCCCTTCTCGACAACTGCGGGGAAGTCTTCACACAAAGGCGCGCGACCTTTGAGCATCGAAATCATTGTTTCTTCATCAATGTCGATTAGCCCTTTTGTAATGTGAGGGCGTAATAATTCGAGAGCCTCTTGCCTTGTTCTCCAAATGCCTTTGTTATCTGTAAAACAAGGCTGTCCAACGTGAATGACTCGCAATGGATGGAATGTGTCCCCCGGCCAAAAATCTCCTTTCTTGTTAGCAACTCTAGGCGTGTACAACCTATCGCGTGCTACTTTGTTAGAGAGGTTAACTCTTCTACCACGATGCCACCATGTGAACTTGGATTCATCAATTCCCCATTTTTCGCATATTTGCGAAACAATATCTGGATTGGCAATACCTGTGGAGTGTTTATTCTTGTTCTGGCGTGGCAATTCTTGAGGTTCTCGATTTAATTCTCTTTTCAGAATCATCGACTTTGCAATGCCTTCGGGAGTTCTTTCAGCGATATGTTCAAACAATGCAACATAGAACCCACCAGTGTTGTTGTCGTGCTGGTGAACTCTGATTGTTGAGGATAAATCTGGTGAATCAAGACCTCTCTGTGTTGGATTTAACATCACTTCGGATAATCCTGGTAGTTTCGGCATTTGACCTTCCCACTCAACAATTTCGGATTTCTCATTCAGGATTGGCCAATTATCGATTCCTTGGTGACAAATCATTCCAGGGAAAAGCCTCTCAGAGTCTACTTTGACAAGTTCTAGCCACGGGCATTTTTGTAAAATTTCGCATACTACTGCTTCATTTTCAATTGGATCTAGGGAGCAAGTAGAGTATACCATTCTGCCACCCGGGCGCAACAATTGTGCTGCCCTGTATGCGATATCTACCTGAAGTTTGAACAAACTCCTACCAACTTTAGGCGTCCAAGAGTGCCATAATTCCCGGTTTTTCCGAGTTGTAGCAGTACCGCTGCACGGGGCATCTACGACGATACCGTCTACTCCTGGTTCAGGCATTCTTCCGATATGCCTTCCATCATGCTGCATAATCAGCATATTATCAATGCCTAGGCGTCCTCTATTGGTAACTAGTAAATTCAGTCTTCCTGAAGACGGCTCGTTGGCTAATACCAATCCGTTTGGAACAGCTTCTGCTAGTTGAGTTGCTTTAGATCCCGGGGCAGCACAAGTGTCCATCACTAGCATGCCGTCCTCTGGTTCAAGTACCACTGGCGGCAGCATCGAAACAGCCTCCTGTCTGGTAATTCTGCCAGTTTCATGAAGCAGCATCATCATTTTTTTTGCCTCTTCGTTAGGATAATCTCCTTTTGAGAACGGCATAACCCAAGATTCAGTTGTGGTCAACCAAGGAATACGTTCTCCACCGATTTCTTCTAACTTATCTCGAGTCCAATCTATGTCATGTCTTCTAGGAGTTAAGCGCATTGTAATCGGTAGCGGCGATGATGCTACAGGCAACCATTGGTCAATATCAATTCCAAGAACTCTAGCTAAACCAGTCAATGGAGTTTCAGCCAACTCCTCGAGTAGGTCTTCACCGGCCGCTCGCACCATGCCCATGGGTCAGGCCTCTCACACTTGTTGCTTGTGCAAGCCTAATGGCTCAGTTGCGTGTGGGAGTGTTATGGCAGAAACCTTGGTTACCCTTGCTTTTCTATCTGCCTTGGGCATGTTAATCTCTCCATTATTTGAGAAAGGTAAGTGGTTAGCAAGCATCACAGCAGTGTGTTGCGGGCTATCTTTCGTCCAAATCCCGTTTGATAGAATCCAAGAATCAGGAGGTTCTGCACTTGTAATAATTCTAAGCATGGGCGCCCTAATACAATACCAAATCAGCAAGGGTGTTGCTCAGAAATACCTCAATGGAATGGGTGGCTGCATTACACTACTAATTCTACTAGCAATGTATCCAGAGGATGGTATCGGTGAAAGCATAAACGAGTACTCAACAATTTCAAATCTACAAGAGTTCTTGAAATCGGTAATTATTGGATTGTTATTAGCCCAACTACTGACAAACTCGTTATCGTTTGACAATAAAATCAGTATCTTCATGTTAATCACAATTATTGCTTTACAATTGGGAGCAAATATTTTCGATGGAGAACAGCTATCAGTAATCATAACCGCTGCTATATTGATCGGCTATATGCCATATCTTGAGAATAAAATAAACGATAAAATTGGAACAGGGCAAGGACGCTCAGTTGCACTGGGCATCTCCACTTTAATTGGAATTATTTTCATATTCGGTCTTACTTATGCTTCAATTACAGGGGTAGAGAGAATTGGAGATGGAAATGGCGCTGTAGCGGTGTCTTTGTGGCTAACATTAGGCATTACTGTATTCGGTTTGTTCGGGATGTTGTTACCTCTCCTAGGTTTCGATAATCATCCAAGACCTGAAGCATGGGGTTGGCGTATTGGTTTGGCGATTAGCCCAATGCTTCTAACCATACAGACAGATTTAGCAAGCCATGTTATTCTAGGTGTTATGCTTGCATTAGTGGTTTCTGTCAGTTCACCTTTGGTGCTGGAAAGTAAGTCAACAAAAGCGGCCTAAGGATTGGGATGTCCCCCCAACTCTTATGAATGGATTAAACCGGATGGGGATTTGGAGAATTCAGATTCTCCAAGGGATGGGGATCCTGATGGGAAGAGCATTTAGAGAAGGCGTAAGCCAAAACAAGAAGGTTACAATGAGGGCCAAAACAAGGTCCTGGAAACCGCTAGCAGATTTACAAGGCCTTAGTGGCAGAACAAAAATAATCGGCAACGATATGGGGCCATTAGTAGAGGTTCCTGCAATGGTTAGAATTGAAAACGAGAAGTGGATATTCGAACGAATTAACCAAGAAACTCTGACTCACCTAACTCATAGATTAGTTATTCACGAAACAGAAGGACCTAGAACTCTCGGTGCAACTTTGGATTTAGATACAGCCATGCAGGTTGCACAAGGAATGGCTAGAACAGAAGGTTCTGTTGTTCTAATCGAACCACTAAGGTGATTCAAAACATATCCATGATCCAGGATACGACTCCCTCGTTAACGAGGTAAATGAATCCTGCAAGCCCTATACAGGCTAGGTATATCTGTCTTGGACTGATTTTCCAAGCGTCTTCCGACTCTTCATCGAAGTATCGAATTAGACCTGCAGCCTGCTGAATGCCACCGCCGTCTTTCTTTGCCATGTCATCGCCGAGAATGATTTCCTTTATCAACGCGACGCGCGCTCATCATTCTTCTTCTGAAACTAAATCAACGAACGGAATTTCATCTTCATCCATTTTCAAAGTTATTCCATCCGGTTGAACTTCCTCGATTTCGATATCGATAGATTCGGCTTCAATCCGAGCCAGTGCACGTAACACTGCAGGCGCATTATCGTCTGCAAGTGCATTACGGGCAATTTCGATATCTTCAGAATCACCTTTCTCACTAAGAGTTGTTTCAATCAACTCATTCAGATCATTTCTGGCTCTATTGATATGTCCGAGCCACTGTTCTGAATTTTCTTCAGAATTTCCAACCTTAGAGTTAAATCGCCTTCTCCAAGACAATTCCCATGGCTTGTGTGGCAAAGCCGCTACAAGGTCAAAAATCACTCTAGCTCTTTCTTCAAGTGGCCCTTCCAATGTAATGGTGTTTGCATAGCATTTAGTCAACAATCCAAATCCCCAATAAGAGAAACTTTCCACAGTCATCACAACATCGCCTGAGCGACTTGTAAATTCCCAACTTTGTTCGTCAAAACCCGGCTTTTTAACCATCGTCGGTGTAGAATTACCTTGCATCACCTTGAGTAAAGTTTGCGCAACATCTCCGAGGTATACAGTTGAGATGTTGGCCGGGTGTGCCTTAGGCCTGAGGTATCCTTCCAAATCATAACCGTGAGTGGGTCCTGCATTGCGAACCTGGGCGTGTAAGATGGATTTTATCGGGTCCATCACGGCCTGCATGGAATTGGTCAGAATGTGTTCCATCCTTCAATAATCCGCTTAATTGAGAGAAGGGTTATGACCGGCCGTCTCTTTGGGTGATTCAGGTGAAGATATGGCCGCTAAGCCCAAGAAGGACCCACTCGCAGCATTATTGGCACTACCTGGTGTTGGAAAAGCAACAGCAAAGAAACTTAGTGACGCCGGAATAAAATCATCGGCAGGTATTGCTAAAGCCGGACAAAAAGGGCTGGTTAAAGCTGGACTGAGTGCGATGATTTCGAAGAAATTGCTCTCAGCAGTAACAAAGAAAGCGACATCAAAGAAACCGGCTGCAAAGAAATCCCCGGCTAAGAACACTGCAGCAAAAGCGGTTTCAAAAGCAAAATCCACCGCTAAAAAAGCGGCAACTAAGGCTAAGGGCGCGGCCAAGACGGCTGCATCAAAGGCAACAGCATCTGGAAGAAAGGTTGCTGAAAAGACAGCCAAGTCAGATGGTGGAAATAAAGTAAAATCAACTAAGTCTAAGGATGGCAGGAAAGGAAAGACCCTCAACATCCCTCGTAATCTGAAAGATATGCCTTGGTTCAACAAGAAGTGATACCTTACACCGCTATATTGTAAGGCTTCCAGTGTTGAAGATATTCTATGCCAAGGCGCAAGTATGGGAAGTTGCGCAAGACAGTCGAGCTGCCCGTGAAGTCTAATTGTTCACGCTGTCGTAGTGGCAAACACTGTCCAATCGAAGGACATGATGGCTACCTCGTGGCTAGCAATAGGGAATGGACAGGCCCTCCAAAGATCAAGAAGCGAAAGAAATCTCGCTCATGATTCAACATCGTCGATGTTAACAGTTTGTGCACGCTTGTAAATTTCGCGCAGTGTTTGGTCGCTTATTTCGAGGTAAACTCTCGTAGTAGCAATGCTGGCATGACCAAGCAATCTCTGAATACTGACTAAATCGGCCCCTCTTTCTAGTAAACCTGTAGCGAAATTATGTCTTAACACGTGTGGAGTAAGTCTTCCTCTCGGAATGCCAGCATCATCAGCCAAGCGATCCATCAACCTCTGCACTGTTCTAGATTGGAATACATTACCGGCCTTTGTTACAAGTAATTGATCGCCGGTCGGGGTTCTGGATTCTCTCAATGGAAGCCATGCTAGAATGCGTGCGACCGTAGACTGTGTGAATAATACAAGTCGGTCTTTTCCACCCTTTCCATCACGAACCATGGCTGAATGGTCCTGCAAATCAATATCTGAAATATTCAAATCACACAATTCACTCACCCTCAACCCGGTGTCTAATATCATGGTGACAGCCAAATTTGCTACAGGGTCTTCACTACATGCTGCAGCCTCTTTTACGAGTGACAGTTCTCTGCTTGTAAGCGTACGCGGCAATTTCTTACCACTTTTCGGTCGTATCAAATGCTCTGGCCATTTTTGTCCTAGCCAATTCATCAGATGATTGGCAGCAGCAAGTCTCGCTTTTACAGTCGAAGGCGATTTGTCAATCATTGATTGAACCCACAAGTCCAATCTTCCATTGAATGGTTCTATTCTTTCCAATAGTTGTTCGACATTCATTGAATCTCTTTCAAATTCAGTAATAATATCCTCTCCAGGTAGAGGTGTTTCTATGAGATGTCTAAGTCCGATCATGTAGGACTTTTGTGTATTAACTGATTTTCCTTCAGTCTTGAGTTGTGTAGTATAGGTGTTGAGCCAAGGCAGATGCCCCCTATGTACAAGACGCGGCGGTAGCACTGGCCCCTCTGTGTACAGACGTTGCTGTACAGCCTTGCGATTTGCCTTGTATGGCTCTGTTCTCATTGGCGTCACCGCCTAATCTGCCGAAGCAGACCGTGCATCCCGTGTCCCGAAGGACATAGAAGAATTGAGGGTCCCATGATATGAAGCCTTCGCGCGATATCCCCTTTCACAGGCTTTGAATTGGGTGAAAACAAATCAGCCATCTACCTAAATACCTCCAATGTGAGTTGAAAAATGTCTGTTGTTCAACTCTCTAAATCAGGGGGACGACGCAAAAAACGCACATGTTAGTGGGACATGTTATTTTTAGCATACTGCGAGACATTGTACGACTAATTTGAGTTGCTAAAAGTACTAATTTGTGTGCAAAAATAGCCTAATCTTGGCAATTGATTATTAGCCCTCTTTATCCAAGTCCGAACCCGAGTGGTGATGAGATGTTGAGTCCGGTTGAAAGAGATGGAGAATCAAAATGTCGACCAGCATCATTGATTACATCTTCAGGGACTTGGCAATTCATTATCTCAACAGAAAGGATTTGGCACATGTATTGCCTGAAGATCTTCAATCCGATAGTATACGTATACCCGACGATACTCATGACACACCGATTACATCTGAAAGCAGGGGTGTTCAGATGAAACTCGATAGTCTACCTAAAATTGTAGATCCAAATCTCTCCAATTCCCCACGTGAAAACGGATTTACTGGTAATCAATGCCCAGATTGCCATGGGTTTACTTTGGTTAGAAATGGCACTTGTGAACGTTGTGTTAGTTGCGGTGCTACTACCGGTTGCAGTTAGGTTACACTAACGGGTGGATGAATTAGCAAAGATATGAATCATCCTCCTAATGGGTCTCAGTAGCCTTGAATATACTCCTTTTAGGGAATCAAATAATTAAGTATCATCGGCAACAGGCTGTAAATATTCGTTGTAGTGAATAATGATATATACCCTGACTACCTGATTCGTGCATGAAGAAAATTACATGCTGGTTGATTATTTCGATTCTTATTTTGCAAGTTTCGCTAACAGGATTTGATACACCCGACAATGAAAATTTGGACTCCGAAGAAGATATCACAAATTTTGCAGGTAGACAAAGTAATGGAATGAGTGGGAATGTTACTGTTGAATCAGATTGTAACTTCACTAATTGGCAAAACTCAGGAGATGGTCTTGGTGGCTCGGTTTGGCAAAATAATAGCAATTATACAATATCTAAAATTGTTGAGTGGCCTGCTAATTCGGGCGAATTTTATCAAACTACATCGAATACATCCGCGTCTCCGGGCGATGGTCCCGATCATTGGGAAGGTCCGTGTACTTGTGCCGAAATCGGTGAATATAGCGGTATAGTTTGGGACTCAGCAATGAACTATGACGCATGGCAAATTGTACATCATGACGGTGCTTATTGGATTGCACAGGATGCTGGAACTCTGGCCGGAGATGAACCGGAATCAGGCTTTGCTGGTAATTGGGTCGAGTGTACACATGAAGATTCAACACCTTGCGATGAATTGATTGGAATAAATACTGCTCCGTGGGATAGTACAATGCTAGTAAGCGAAGGAGAAATATATGAATATCCAGCAAATTCTAGCAATTTCTACATGGTCTCTCCTTTCATCAATAATCAAACAGTAGGAGAGCCAGGTGTCGATTTGGATGCTTGGGATGAAGAATATTGTGGTTGTAAAGATATCTGGGGCGATAGTGGAGAGCCAGTATGGGATTCTACAGTGTCCTACCCTGTAAATTCAGTTGTTGAATGGCCAGCCGGCTCTACCACACTCTACATTGCTTGGGCCGCTTATCCCGTCGATGCCCCAGAAGATACCTCAAAATGGAGACTTTGTGATGGACAACAACCAAGCGGTAGCCCATGTGAAGAATTCAATGGCTACGGGGGCATCGATTGGGATAATATGACTCTTGTTTCAGCAGGAGAGGTTTATCAATTCCCAGCGGGTTCAGGAGAGTTCTATTCTGTATCACCTGGAATCTCCAACCAAACAGTTGGAGCACCGGGATACGACCTTGATGCATGGTCTGAAAAGTACTGTACTTGTGAAGATATTTGGATGACTGCTGGTAGCCCAGTTTGGGATTCAAACACAGTTTACGATGTTGGAATGATGGTTGAGTATCCAACTGGAACTGGAGACATCTGGATGGCTATTGTTAGCCAAACAACAACAGGCGTAACACCTGACCAACCCTTTGCCGACGGCAATGAATGGGAACTTTGCGGTGGTGAAGTACCGGCAGAAGGGCCTTGCGGTGGATTAATTTCCGTTGGGGCATGGAGTGATCCTTCCAGAGTATCAACCGGTGAAATTTATGAATATCCAGCAGGTTCAGGAGATTATTACGAAGTTATAATTCAAGGATATCTAGACCAAGAGGTCAACCCTCCAACCCTCGATATGGACGTTTGGGCTCCAGTTGATTGCCCATGTGAAGAAGAATGGATGGCTAATGGAGAACCAGTATGGGCTCCAAATACTGCTTATTCAGGTATTGATGTAGTTGAGTGGCCAGCAGGTTCTGGTGACCTGTACATGACATTAGAAACAACAGGTGTCTCAGCAACCAACAATGAACCAGGTACTGATAACCATTGGGTTCTGTGCAGTTCAGAAGATGAACCTTCAGAAATAACTCCTTGTGCAGGCCTAACTATTGTCGGTGTGTGGGATTCATCAATGGATGTAACATCTGGTGAGATTTACGAATATTCAGGATTGTACTATCAAGTAAACCCTGGAAGTCCATTTTGGAGTGTAAGCGCACCAGACCTTGACATGGATGTTTGGACACCTATCGAATGCCCATGTAAGGAAACATGGGTTGCTAATGGTCAACCAGTTTGGGGCGATCCAACTACTGATGCATATTATCCCGCAATGCATCCAATCAATTATGTTGTAGAATATCCGGCAAATAGCGGTATTCTTTACATCAATACTGTTGATGAGTTTAGCCTTGGTATGAATACAGAACCTGGCGTGGATGAGAATTGGGTCTTATGTGATGGGCAAGAACCAAACCAGCCTTCAGGCAACTCTTGTGCAGGCCTAGATGTGCTTGGTGTTTGGGACTCATCTGTGACTGTAAGCTCAGGCGAGGTTTACGAATATCCTGCAAATTCAGAAACGTACTATCAAGTCAACCAAGGAGGTCCATTCACGAATGTCAATGCACCTGATGTAGACATGGATGTTTGGTCGCCAATCGACTGCCCGTGCAAGGAAACATGGGTCGCTAATAATCAACCAGTTTGGGATGCAAGCGTTGCCTATCCAGGTAACTATGTTGTCGAATGGCCAGCTGGAACTGGCAATCTCTACATTCCTCTTGAACCAACAGGAGTAGGAGCTGGCGCAGAACCTGGTGTAGACATTCACTGGGTTCTTTGTAATGGAGTTGGGCCTAATCCTGGCCCATGCGATGGTCTAAATGTACCAGTTTGGGACAACACAACTTCAGGAGCAGTTGGAGACATTTACGAATATCCAGCTAATTCAGGCCTTTATTACCAGATTATCTTCGTTCATGCAGATGCCAATGGAGGCCCAGATTGGGTAAGCTATCCTGATGAGCCTGGTGCAGAAGAGTTCTGGGTTCCATATACTTGCCCTTGTAAACCTACATGGGTTGCAAATGGTCAGCCAGTATGGGATGATACAATCACCTTCTATTCTGGTAACTATGTCGTAGAATGGCCAGCAGGTTCTGGAGTATTGTACATCGCTGAAGCAGGAGGACTAACAGGAGTTGTAGAGCCAGGAACAGATGGCCACTGGATTCCTTGTGACGGAAACCCTGAGTTAGAGACTGAGGACGAGGACGAAGCTGAAGATGATTCAATACCAAGTATCGGCGTTGCTCTTACTTTGGTAGGCATTTTGTCTGCAGCAGGCTTCATTTCTCGTTCTAAGAAACAATGAGTGAAGGCAATAATTCCTAAATTAAGGAATTACTGTTTGAATGGGTTTTGCATGGGTGCCGGTCTAACTACTATGCAGGTGCAGTCATGCTCCAAACAGTAGTAGGTTTGTGCCAGTCTCTCAATTGGTCAGTTTCCAATCGCAGCTGTAACCCCTCGCCGGAATCAATTTCCATGTCGAATAGTTCGAATGGTACATTGTATTCGTTTGTGCGGAAGGTGTCGTCAAACAAGACCTCCTGGCCGATTACAGATCCATCAAGTGTCCTTTCCAAAATCACTCGCAGGTGGCATTCCTGTAGTGGATTACGCAGTGCACAAGATTCACTACTACCATCGTGCTCGACTGTAGTAACTCCCTGATATGACGACTTTCCTTCAGCCACCATCAGATCAATAATTGTCGATTTTGCTGTTGGTGCGCACACACATTCCATATTGTCAGATTCAACGGTTACTTCCTTCTCAACCAGAATCACAATAGTGTCTACATCTAGGGAATCTTCTGAAGTAGAGGTTGCAGTAACAAGGTAACTACCGGGCTGAGCGAACGAGTGAACAATAGAAACTCCAGTTCCAACAGTGCCATCTCCAAAGTCCCAAGATACCACTTCTCCGGCGTTGTTAGACTCAAATGCGAACTCATGAAGCCTCTCGGTTATGAAATCCTCTTCGTCATTATCGCCTTCATCGATTTCGACTAGTGTGTATTGATTGATTCCGTATTCCGATGAAGAATCAATAGAGAATGCACCAGAATCGGAGGAGTTCGATTGACTGAGAGACAATAGTGTGGCTCCTGTGGCAGCACTAAGTACCATCAAAAACGTAATTGTTGCAACAG
>Ga0233444_10003384_pt1 | contig 15883 bp, 12 predicted proteins | sample SI_124_October20_6_FD_182792 | JGI IMG/M metagenome (GOLD analysis project Ga0233444, IMG submission 182792) | Seawater microbial communities from Saanich Inlet, British Columbia, Canada - SI_124_October2016_10_MG | ecosystem: Environmental > Aquatic > Marine > Inlet | place: Canada: British...
AACGGTAATATCTGTACCGGAAACGTTTGCGATTTGCCTTTCATTTAGTATAAACTTCAACAAAATCATGAATATAGCTATCGTTGGAGCCACTGGTAATGTTGGTAGAAAAATATTGGAAGTTCTGAAAAAGAAAGAGCTAGCTATAGATAGTTTATATTTACTAGCCTCATCTAGAAGTGCTGGATCTAAAATTAATTTTAATGGAAAAGAACATGAGGTAATTGATCTTGAAACTTTTGATTTTTCGAAAGTAAAAATAACCTTTTTTGCAGCCGGAGGAAAAATTTCAGAAAACTTTGCTGAAATTGCAGCCAAGCATTCTTTAGTAATTGATAATTCAAGTTTTTATAGAATGGACCCCGATGTTCCTTTAATAGTGCCCCAGGTAAACTCAGATCATTTAAACAATATAAAGAAAAATATTATTGCAAATCCAAACTGCTCAACAGCTCAACTTGTTATAGCTTTAAAGCCGTTGCATGATTTATTTAAAATTAAAAGAATAGTTGTTTCAACTTATCAATCAGTTTCAGGAGGTGGAAAAGCTCCTATGGATGAATTGATAGAACAAACAAAGCAGGTGCTTCAAAATAATAAAGTTGAGTCTAAAAACTTTACAAAACAAATTGCATTTAATGCAATTCCCCACATAGATGTATTTGCAGATGATGGTTATACAAAAGAAGAGCTTAAAATGACAAATGAAACCAAAAAGATTTTAGATAGTAATATAGATCTAACAGCTACATGTGTAAGATTACCTGTATTAGTTTCACACTCAGAGTCAGCTAACATAGAATTTGAAAAACCATTTACATTAGAAAAAGTTAGAGAAGCTTTAGATAATTTTGAAGGTTGTAAAGTAATTGATGAACGGACTGATGGAGGTTATTCAACTCCTTTAGAGGCAGAAGGCGAAGATGAAACTTTTATTTCAAGAATAAGGGAAGATAAAACTGTAACTAATGGTTTAAATATGTGGATTGTATCTGATAATCTTTTAAGAGGTGCAGCCTTAAATGCAGTTGAGATTGCAGAAACATTAATTAAAAATAATTTTTATGGAAAATAAAAGCCCACTATCCCCACATATACAGATCTATAGATGGCACATCTCATCTTTAGTATCTATTTCTCACAGAATAACAGGAATTATTAATATTGTTGCAATCACCCTAATTTGTATGTGGGTTTCTTTATTAGTTTTGGGAGAAGCAAACTACAATCTTGTAGACCAATTCCTAGAGTCTATCTTTGGTAAATTTATTGTATTGGGATTAGTTTGGTCTTTTAGTTTTCAAATGTTAAGTGAGGTCAGACATCTAATAATGGATATGGGCTATGGTTTTGAATTACAAACAACTCGTATATCAGGTCTGATGGTTATTTTTGGATCATTTTTATTAACTATTTTAATTTATTTAATAGGTAAAAATTTTATTTAAGATGAATTTAGCAACAAAAAAATGGATATTTCTTAAGATATCATCGGTAATTTTATTACCTTTAATGCTTTGGTTTATTATTAATTTTGTAAATGTTTATGACAATGACTACTTAGAGGTCGTAAAATTTTTTACTACCCCAGCTTCTAAGTTTTTATTTATCTTGTTTATTATTTTTGCTTATTTTTTTTCTTCACTAACCATAAGTGAGGTTTTTGAAGACTATATAGCTGATGATAAAATCAAATATGTCGCAAACAGACTGTTATTTATTTCTGCTATAATCATTCCAATATTAACAATTATTTTTTTATTTAATCTTAACTAATGAGTTCTTACAAAATTATTGATCATGAATATGATGTTGTTGTTCTTGGAGCAGGTGGATCTGGTTTAAGAGCTGCCGTAGGTTTAAGTGAGGCTGGATTAAAAACAGCATGTATTTCAAAAGTTTTTCCAACAAGAAGTCATACTTCTGCTGCCCAAGGTGGTATTTCAGCAGCTTTAGGAAATATGGGTGAAGATGATTGGAGATGGCACATGTATGACACTGTTAAGGGTGCTGATTGGTTAGGTGATCAAGATAGTATTGAGTATTTATGCAAAGAAGCTCCGAAAGCAGTAATAGAATTGGAAAAATATGGTGTTCCGTTTAGTAGGACTGAAGAAGGTAAAATTTATCAAAGACCTTTTGGTGGAATGACTAAAAATTATGGCAATGGAATAGTTCAAAGAACTTGCGCAGCAGCAGATAGAACGGGTCATGCAATACTACACACTCTTTATGGACAAGCTTTAAAACATAATACAGAATTTTTTATAGAATATTTTGCTTTAGATTTATTGATGAAAGATGGAGAGTGCAAAGGATTAATAGCATGGAATTTAAATGATGGAACAATTCATAGATTTAGAGCACATACAGTAATTATTGCAACAGGGGGTTACGGAAAAGTTTACTATTCAGCAACATCAGCACATACATGTACAGGTGATGGAAATGCAATGGTGTTAAGAGCTGGATTACCTTTGCAAGATATGGAGTTTGTACAATTTCATCCAACAGGAATATATGGTCATGGTACTTTAATAACAGAAGGAGCCAGAGGTGAAGGTGGTTATCTTACGAATTCAAAAGGTGAGAGATTTATGGAAAGATATGCGCCTAATGCAAAAGATCTAGCATCAAGAGACGTAGTAAGTAGATCAATGTCTATTGAAATTAATGAGGGAAGAGGAGTTGGAAAAGATCAAGATCATGTTCATTTAAATCTAAGCCATTTAGATAAAGAAATCATTGAAAGTAGATTGCCAGGTATTACTGATGCTGCAAGATTATTTGCAAATGTTGATGTTACTAAGGAACCAATTCCAGTTGTACCAACTGTTCATTATAATATGGGTGGTATTCCAACAAATTACAAAGGAGAAGTATTGACAGTGAATGGCTCTGAAAAAACAGTACCAGGACTAATGGCAATTGGTGAGGCAGCTTGTGTTTCAGTTCATGGAGCTAATAGATTAGGTTCAAATTCTCTTATTGATTTAGTAGTGTTTGGTCGAGCAGCAGCAAAGAGAGCTGCTGAGCTAGTTAAACCCGGAACACCTCATGAAGAAATTAGTGAGAATGAAACACAAAAATGTATTGATAGATTTGATAAAATTAGAAATGCTGATGGAGACACTGGTACAGCTGAATTAAGACTTGAGATGCAAAAAACAATGCAATCTAAATGTGCAGTTTTTAGAACAGAAAAAACTCTTAAAGAAGGAGTTGATGAAATAAGAAAAACTTATGATGGACTAGACTCTATATCGGTAAAAGATAAATCATTAGTATTTAATACTGATTTAGTTGAAACTTTAGAGTTCGATAATTTAATTAGACAAGCAGTAGTAACAGTAGACTCTGCGTATAATAGAAAAGAAAGCAGAGGAGCACATGCTCGAGAAGATTATCCTAAAAGAGATGATGAAAAATTTATGCAACATACACTTGCTTGGTGTGATGGCAAAAATACAAAGATTGGTTATAGAGAGGTACATAAGTCAACTTTAACAAATGAAGTACAATATTTCCCACCACAAGAAAGAGTTTATTAATGGTTCAAATAAATTTACCTAAAAATTCTGAAGTAACTAAAGGTAAATATTATCAAGATAAAACTAGTTCAAAAAATATAAGAAAAGTTAATGTCTATAGATGGGACCCCTCTACAGGAGAAAACCCTAGAATAGATACTTATGAAGTGGACATGAATAATTGTCCATCAAAAGTTTTAGATATTCTTAATAAAATTAAAAATGAAATTGATCCAACATTAGCTTACCGTAGATCTTGTGCTCATGGAGTTTGTGGATCTTGCGCTATGAACATGGGAGGCAAAAATGGTCTTGCATGTACTACACCACACGCAGAAATTGATGGAGATATAGATATTTATCCTTTACCACACTTAAAAGTTAAAAGAGATTTGATTGGTGACCTAGATGGCCTTTACAAGCAATATCAATCAATTGAGCCTTGGTTAAAAAATAATTCAACAAAAGAAACAGCTGAAATAGTTCAGTCAAAAGAAGAAAGAGCCAAACTTGATGGAGCATATGAGTGTATTATGTGTGCATGTTGCTCAACATCTTGTCCGAGTTACTGGTGGAATGGTGATAAATATTTAGGTCCTGCAGTTCTCCTTCAAGCTTACAGATGGATAGTTGATAGTAGAGACGAAGAAAGAAAAGCAAGATTAAAAAAAGTTGCCGATGAATTAAAACTTTATAGATGTCACACTATTTTAAATTGTACTAGTGCATGTCCAAAAGGCTTAAATCCTGCAAAAGCAATAGCTGAATTAAAAAAAATGATAGCTACAGCCAATGTTTAAATAGACTAATAAGTATTTTTGATCTAAAACACCCTATTCATGAAATTAATCGAACACTATGTAGGTGGAAAAATTATTCCAGGTAATTCTGATAGAAAAGCAAAAGTTTCTAACCCTGCGACTGGAGAACAAGAGTCTGAGGTAAGACTTGCTTCAAAATCAGATTTAGATCTAGCAGTCGAGGTTGCAAAAAAAGCATTTGAAACTTGGTCTTTAAAACCTGCTCTCCAAAGAGCGAGGGTAATGTTTAAATTTAAAGAATTGATAGAAAAAAATTCTGATGAACTTACAAAACTAATAGTTTCTGAACATGGAAAAGTTTATGAAGATGCAAGGGGCTCATTGACTAGAGGATTAGAAGTTGTTGAGTTTGCATGTGGAATCCCAAATTTATTAAAAGGTGAATTTTCTGAAAATGTAGGAACAAATGTAGATAGCTGGTCTATGAGACAATCATTAGGAGTTGTTGCGGGAATTACACCGTTCAATTTTCCAGCAATGGTTCCAATGTGGATGTTCCCAATAGCTATTGCATGCGGAAATACATTTATACTTAAACCATCGGAAAAAGATCCCTCATGTCCAATGAGATTAGCTGAGTTGCTTACAGAGGCTGGACTGCCAGATGGTGTATTTAATGTAGTCAATGGTGATAAAGAGTCTGTAGATGCAATTTTAGAAAATAAAGACATTAAAGCAGTCAGTTTTGTAGGCTCAACACCTATAGCAAAATATATTTATGAAAATTCAGCTAAAAATGAAAAAAGAGTTCAAGCATTAGGGGGAGCTAAAAATCACTTAGTCGTTATGCCTGATTGTGATTTAGATGGAGCTGTAAATGGATTAATGGGTGCTGCGTATGGTTCTGCTGGAGAGAGATGCATGGCCCAATCAGTTGCGTTAGCTGTTGGAGATATTGGTGATGAATTGGTATCAAGATTATCAAAAAAAGCGGAGGCTTTAAAAGTTGGTCCAGGCATGGATAAAACTTCTGAAATGGGACCTTTAGTTACTAAAGAGCATTTAGAAAAAGTTAAAAGCTATGTAGACCTTGGTGTTGAAGAGGGAGCAAAACTAGTTGTAGATGGAAGAAACTTAAAACTTCAAGGTTATGAAAATGGTTTTTATATAGGTGGTTGTTTGTTTGACCATGTTAATAAAGATATGAGAATTTATAAAGAAGAGATATTTGGTCCAGTATTATCAGTTGTCAGAGTAAAAACTTTTGAAGATGCAGTTAAGTTAATTAATGATCATGAATATGGAAATGGAGTTAGCATTTACACAAGAGACGGTGATGCAGGAAGAACTTTTGCAAATAAAATTCAAGTAGGTATGGTTGGTATTAATGTTCCAATACCAGTTCCAATGGCGTTCCATAGTTTTGGTGGATGGAAAAGATCTTTATTTGGAGATAGTGGAATGCACGGCATGGAAGGAATAAAATTTTATACAAAATTAAAAACAGTAACATCAAGGTGGCCATCTGGTGTCCGTTCAAATGCGGAATTTGTGATGCCAACAATGAAATAAGGAAAAAAAATGAGTAAAATATCTTTAATTGGTGCAGGTCAAATAGGTGGAACTTTAGCACACCTAATTGGAACAAAAGAATTGGTAGATGAAGTAGTTTTATTTGATGTCGCAAGTGGAATAGCAAAAGGAAAAGCGCTTGATATAGCACAATCTTCATCAGTAGATGGTTTTAATGTAAAATTTTCAGGCACAGACAATTATGAAGACATTAAAGACTCAGATGTAATCATTATTACTGCTGGAGTGCCAAGAAAACCAGGTATGAGTAGAGATGATTTGTTAGGTATTAATTTAAAGATTATTAAACAAGTAGCAGAGGGAATTAAACAAAATGCTCCCAATGCTTTTGTTATATGTATTACTAATCCTTTGGATGTAATGGTTATGGCATTTCAAAAATTTTCTGGTTTACCAGCTAACAAGGTTGTTGGTATGGCTGGAATTTTAGATAGTTCAAGATTTAAATTATTTTTATCTTTAGAACTAAATATTCCAGTTAAAGAAATAGATGCAATGGTAATGGGTGGACATGGAGATACAATGGTACCAATGCCTAGATTTACGAAAGTTTCAGGAAAACCTTTACTTGATTTAGTAAAAGAGGGAAAAATTTCTCAAGAAAGATTAGAGGAAATTAATCAAAGAACCAGAGATGGTGGAGCTGAGATAGTTAAATATCTAGAAAAAGGATCTGCATTTTATGCGCCTGCAGCATCAGGGGTTCAAATGGCAGAAGCATATTTAAAAGATGAAAAAAAATTACTACCATGCGCTATTCAGCTAAATGGAGAGTATGGTGTGAGCAATGTTTATGCGGGTGTTCCGGTGATTATTGGAAATGATGGAGTAGAAAAAATTGAGCAAGTTGATTTAGATGAAAAAGAAAAAAAAGAATTTATGCATTCCATTGATGCAGTAAAAGCTCTTTGGGATGCGGCATCTAAAATAGATCCTGATCTTTCTAAGTAATAATGAATATTCACGAACATCAAGCTAAAAAAATTTTAAAGAAATATGGGGCAACTGTCCCAGAGGGTGTATTTGCCCTCACTGTTGATGAATTAGTAGAAAAAGCAAAATCATTAAATACAAAAAAATATGTTTTAAAAGCTCAGATCCATGCTGGAGGAAGAGGTAAAGCAGGGGGTGTAAAAATTATAGACACTATTGAGGAGTTAAGTGAAGCAGCAAAAGAGCTAATGGGAAAAACATTGGTAACTCATCAAACAGGTCCTGAGGGAAGAGAGGTTAAAAGATTATATGTAGAAGAGTCTTCAAATATAGATAAAGAGTTTTATTTATCTTGTTTGGTTGATAGAGCTAGTTCAAAAATAGCCTTTATATCTAGCGATCAAGGTGGAATGGATATAGAAGAAGTAGCAAGCAGTACACCTGAAAAAATTATAACAACTAAAGTTGATATAAATAATGAAATTTCAGATAAAGATTGTGAGGTGATAGTTAAGATCTTTAGCTTAAGTGATAGTGCAAAAACACAAGCAATTTCACTAATAAAATCAATTTATCAAATGTTTATAAACACTGATGCAAATATGGTTGAAGTCAATCCATTAATTTTAACTAAAGAAGAAAAAATGATTTGTTTAGATGCAAAAGTAAATTTTGACTCTAACGCTTTATTTAGACACCCAGAAATTATTGAACTAAGAGATTTAAATGAAGAAGATCCAACAGAGATAGAAGCAAGCAAACATGATTTAGCTTATATAAAACTGGATGGAAGTATTGGCTGCATGGTTAATGGAGCAGGATTAGCTATGGCAACTATGGATATAATTAAATTATATGGAAAAGAGCCAGCTAATTTTTTAGATGTAGGTGGTGGAGCTTCAAAAGAAAAAGTTTCAGCTGCTTTAAAGATAATTCTATCAGACAAAAATGTTAAAGGAATTTTAGTTAATATTTTTGGAGGAATAATGAGATGTGATGTTCTTGCTCAAGGAGTTGTTGATGCAGCAAAAGAAATAAATATTAGTGTTCCACTAGTTGTTAGACTTGCAGGAACAAATTTTAAAGAGGGAAAAGAAATATTAGATAACTCAGGATTAAAATTAATATCAGCTGAAAATCTAGATGATGCAGCAAAAAAAATTGTTGAAGCAATAAAATAATATGTCTGTTTTAGTAAACAAAAATACAAAAGTAATTTGCCAAGGTTTTACAGGTGCACATGGTACTTTTCACTCTGAACAAGCAATAAAATATGGAACCAATTTAGTTGGTGGAGTAACTCCTAAAAAAGGTGGTCAAAAGCATTTAGATCGTCCTGTTTTTAATAGTGTTGTTGAAGCAAAAAATAGTGTTGGCGCAGACGCAACGATGATTTATGTGCCTGCAAAATTTGCTGCAGCAGCTATTATAGAAGCAATAGATGCATCTGTAGAATTAATCGTTTGTATTACAGAAGGTATTCCGGTTCAGGATATGCTTAAAGTAAGACAAAAATTAAACGGTTCAAAAAGTAGATTGATTGGACCAAATTGCCCAGGAATAATTACCCCAGATGAATGCAAAATTGGAATTATGCCAGGAAATATTCATAAAAGAGGATCAGTTGGAATTGTATCAAGATCTGGAACACTTACTTACGAGGCAGTTGCACAAACAACTGAAAATGGCTTGGGTCAATCAACCTGTATTGGTATTGGAGGTGACCCAATTAACGGAACAAACTTTATTGATTGTTTAGATTTATTTTTGAATGATGAAGAAACAGAGTCCATTTTAATGATAGGAGAAATAGGTGGCACAGCAGAAGAAGAAGCTTCAGAATTTGTTAAGAATCACAAAGTCAAAAAACCAATAGTTGGTTTTATTGCAGGAATTACAGCTCCCCCAGGACGTAGAATGGGCCATGCAGGAGCCATTATTTCAGGAGGAAAAGGTGGTGCTGAAGATAAGATTAAAAAAATGGAAGAATCAGGGATTACTGTCGCTAAATCGCCATCAATAATTGGAAAAACTTTATTTAATAAATTGTCGAATTGAAAAATAATATTAGAGGATTATATTAAATAAATAGATGTCATCATCAAAAAATCTTGAATACGAAAAAACTTCATTTTTAAACAAATCTAACAGTGCATTTATTGAACGGATGTACCTTAAATTTGTTAATAAAGATGCAGATTTACCAGATAGTTGGAAAGATTATTTTGAAGGAATTGGAGATGAATTAAATATTATTGCAAAAGAAATTAATGGCCCTTCTTGGGGGCCTAAAAAAAATACAATAGATATTGATGAGCTGCAGAAAAAAATTGATCAAGAGGATCATAATTTCAACGGCACTGTTTCTCAGAACGGTAGTGTAAATTTAAATTCACCTGGATCAAACGAAGACTCAATAAAAGCTGTTTCAATGATTAGGTCATACAGACAACGAGGACACCTTATTGCTAAACTTGACCCACTTGATTTAATTAAATCAGATTACCTAGATGAACTTCATCCAGAGTCTTTTGGTTTTAAAAAAAATGATTATCTAAAAAATATTTATCTCGGTGGAGTAATCAACAAACAGAATTCAAATATTAAAGATATATTAAGTTTTTTAAAAAAAACTTATTGTGGACCAGTTGGTTATGAATATATGCACATATCAAATCCCACTGAGAGAAAATGGTTTAGAGATAGAATTGAAAAATCAGAAGATAATTTAAATTTTACTAAAAATGGTAAAGAAGCAATTTTAAATAAATTAATCCAAGCTGAAGGTTTTGAAAAATTTCTTCATACAAAATATGTTGGGACTAAAAGATTTGGATTAGATGGGGGTGAAAGCTTAATACCTGCTTTAGAACAGATAATTAAGATTAGTGGTCAGTCACAAGTAAAAGAAGTTAAGATAGGTATGTCTCATAGAGGAAGGCTAAATGTTTTAGCCAACGTATTGCAAAAGTCATATAAAAGAATATTTAATGAGTTTGCTGGAGAGTTCGCAACTTCATCGGACGAGGGTGCAGGAGATGTAAAATATCATTTAGGTGCTTCATCTAATAGAGAGTTTGATGGAAATTCAGTACATGTAAGTTTAACCGATAATCCATCACATTTAGAGGCTGTAAATCCAGTGGTACTTGGCCAAACTAGAGCAAAACAATATTTTCACAAAGATAAACAAAGAAACAAAGTAATACCAATTTTAATTCATGGTGATGCAGCATTTGCTGGCCAAGGTGTTGTAGCTGAATGTTTTGCGATGTCTGGACTGCCTGGTCACAATACTGGTGGTACAATTCATATAATAGTTAATAATCAGATAGGATTTACTACTAGCCCAAGGTTTGCAAGATCTTCCCCATATCCTTCTGACATAGCAAAAATGGTTGATGCTCCGATAATTCATGCTAATGGAGATGATCCAGAAGCAGTTGTTTATGCGGCTAGAATAGCTACTGAGTTTAGATTAAAGTTTAATAGAGATGTAGTTGTAGATCTGATTTGTTACAGAAGGTTTGGTCATAACGAAGGAGACGAACCAGCGTTTACCCAACCTTTGATGTATGAAAAAATTAGATCGCACCCTTCCACAATAAAAGTTTATGGAAAAAAACTTGTAGATGAAAATATTATATCAAGTGAAAGTTTAGAAAATTCGATAAAAACTTTTAAAAATTTGCTTGATGATCAATTTAAAAGCGCAAAAGATTACAAACCAAAAATTGCTTGGTTTGAAGGGACATGGTCAGCTTATAAACCAGAAAAAGGAAAAGATAAAAGAGGGGTAACAGGTGCAGATACCAAAAAGCTATTAGAAATTTCAGAAAAAATAAATGCATCTTTTGAAGAATTAAATTTACACAAAACAATAGTTAAAATTCTTAATATTAGAAAAGAGTCTGTTAAAAAAGGACAAAATATTGATTGGTCTACTGCTGAAGCTTTAGCATTTGGATCATTATTAGAAGAGGGATATCCAGTAAGATTAGTGGGTCAAGACTCTGGGAGAGGAACTTTTAGTCAAAGACATTCTGTTTTAAGAAATCAAAAAAATAATAGTCGATACGTTCCTTTGAATAATATTTCAAACACTCAAAAACAATTTGAAGTTGTTGATAGTTTTTTATCAGAATTAGCAGTATTAGGATTCGAGTATGGCTATAGTTTGGTTGAACCTAATACCCTTACCTTATGGGAGGCACAGTTTGGAGATTTTGCAAATGGTGCTCAGGTTGTAATTGATCAATTTATTGCATCAGGAGAGAGAAAATGGAGAAGAGCCTCTGGATTGGTAATGCTGCTGCCCCATGGTTATGAAGGTCAAGGTCCAGAACATTCATCAGCTAGATTAGAAAGATTCTTACAATTGTGTTCAAATGATAATATGCAAGTTATGAATTGTACAACTCCTGCAAATTATTTTCATGCTCTAAGAAGACAAATGCATAGAGATTTTAGAAAGCCCTTGATTATGATGACTCCAAAATCTCTACTTAGAAATAAATATTGTGTTTCAAATTTAGAAGATTTTAGTAAGTCGAATTCTTTTCATAGAATACTTTGGGATCATGCAATAGATCCACAAACTAAGGGTTTTATAAAATTAAAAGAAAGTTCAAAAATTAAAAAAATAATTATGTGTTCAGGAAAAGTTTATTTTGATTTACTAGAAGCTAGAGAAAAACTAAAAAAAGATGATGTCATTTTGTTTAGAATAGAACAACTTTACCCATTTCCAGCAAAAACTCTTGTGAAAGAGCTTAAACCATATGCTAAAAATGCTAAGTTTTTTTGGTGCCAGGAAGAGCCTAAAAATATGGGCGCTTGGTTTTCGGTCAGAGATTATATCCAATGGACATTAGATACTATTAAGGCTAATAATAACAAAATTTCTTATATAGGAAGAAGCCCTGATGCATCTCCTGCAACTGGATATGCGAAGAGGCACATTTCTCAACAACAAGAAATAATTAATAAGGTTTTTGAATAATTAGAAATGAGTGAAAAAATTGTAGTTCCTGTTCTTGGTGAGAGTATTACTGAGGCAACAGTAGCAAAATGGCTAAAAAATACTGGTGATGCAGTTGAAGCAGACGAGCCAATTGTAGAACTTGAAACAGATAAAGTTAATCTTGAAGTACCATCGCCAGTAAAAGGTATTTTAACTGAAATAAATTCAAAAGATGGTTCAGTGGTAGAAGTAGGAGCATTGCTTGGCACAGTATCAGAAATTGGATCAGCCGTGGCAGTTAAAAAAAAGGAACCTAAAAAAGAAAAACCTGTTCAAAAAGAAGACAATGTAATTAAATTAGACCCACCAAAAAAAGAACCAAAAATTTTCGAGGAAGAAATTAAAAAAAAAGATCAAAATGAACCATTAGTTTTAACTGATGAGGTAATAGCAGAAGAAACTCCAAAAGCTAAAAAAGAAAAACCAAAACCTAAAACTAACATAGAAAGTCAAACACTTTCACCAGCTGTTAGAAAAATTGTTGTAGAAAACAAAATAGATATTAATTCAGTTCAAGGTTCAGGAAAAGATGGAAGAGTTTTAAAAGGTGATCTAATAAATTTAATGGGAGCCAACCCTCAGCCTTCGGAAAGAAAAGTAAAGTATGGTCAAGAAGAAAGAATTAAAATGACCAGACTAAGACAAACGATAGCTAAGAGATTAAAACAAGCTCAAGAAAATGCAGCTTTGTTAACTACTTTTAATGAAGTTGATATGACGAATATTATGGAAATGAGAAAAGAAAATCAGCAAGATTTTCAAAGTCGATATGGAATAAAATTAGGTTTTATGTCTTTTTTTGTTAAAGCATGTGTTGTTGCATTAAAAAATTTTCCAGCTGTAAATGCTGAAATAGATGGTGATGAAATAATTTATAAAAATTATTATAACTTAAGTTTTGCTGTAGGAACTGAAAAAGGTTTAGTAGTTCCTGTATTAAGAGATGCTGATGAATTGTCATTTGCTGACATTGAGAAAAATATTAAAGAAATTTCAGAAAAAGCAAGAGATGGAAAATTAACTATTGAAGATCTTCAAGGAGGAACATTTACAATTAGTAATGGTGGTGTTTATGGATCAATGTTATCAACACCAATTCTTAATCTTCCTCAATCTGGTGTTCTTGGAATGCATAATATTGTTGAAAGACCTGTTGTTGTTGATGGAGAAATAAAAATTAGACCCATTATGTATTTAGCTTTGTCATATGATCATAGAATAATTGACGGCAAAGAGTCAGTTTCATTTTTAAAAATGGTTAAAGAAAATTTAGAAGACCCTAGACGGTTGTTTTTGGATATTTAAATGTCAGAAAAATTTCAAGCAGTAGTAATCGGGGGAGGTCCTGGTGGATATGTTTGTGCTATTAGGCTTGCTCAGCTTGGGCTAAAAACAGCATGCATTGAATCAAGAGGATCTCTTGGAGGAACATGTTTAAATGTTGGATGTATACCCTCGAAAAGCTTACTCAACTTATCTGAAGAATTTCATAAAGTTCAAAATTTATCTAGTAAAGGAATTGAAGTTGGTGAGGTTAAGCTGAATCTTGAAAAAATGATGAAAAGTAAGGATAAAGCAGTAACCATACTTACTAAAGGTGTCGAGTTTTTATTAAAAAAAAATAAAGTAACTTATTATAGAGGAACTGGCAGCTTTAAGTCTGAAAATGAAATCTTAATTAAAGACGATAAAAATAAAGAAACTATCATTGAAGCTGAAAAAACAGTGATAGCAACTGGTTCTGTGCCAGTATCTCTACCAGGAATAGAAATTGATGAAAAAGTAATTGTATCTTCAACAGGGGCATTAAAACTAGATAAGGTTCCAAAAAAAATGGTTGTTGTGGGTGGTGGTTACATTGGGTTAGAAATGGGCTCAGTATGGTCAAGGTTAGGAGCTGAAGTGCAAGTAGTAGAATTTTTAGATCACATTACACCTGGGATGGATAAAGAAATTTCATCAGAATTTATGAAGATTTTGAAAAAACAAGGCATCAAATTTAACATGCAAAATAAAGTTGAAGCTATCCAATATAATAAAATAGGAGCAACAGTTTCAACAGTTGATAAAGATGGTAATAAAAATAATTTTGATTCTGACGTTGTACTTATTTCAGTTGGACGAAAAGCAAATACTAATGGTTTAAACCTAGAAGCTATTGGTGTTGAATTGGATGAAAGAAAAAGAGTTAAAACAGACAATACATTTAAAACTAATATTAATAATATTTATGCGATAGGTGATGTTATAAGTGGACCAATGCTTGCTCACAAAGCAGAAGATGAAGGAATTGCAGTTGCAGAAAATATTGCAGGTCAATCAGGTCATGTAAATTATGATACAATTCCCGGTGTTGTTTATACTACCCCTGAAGTAGCATCAATCGGTAAAACAGAAGAACAATTAAAAGAATTAAACACAAAATATAAAATTGGTAAGTTTTCATTCATGGCAAACTCTAGAGCAAAAGCTATAGATAACGCGGAAGGATTTGTTAAAATTTTAGCAGATGAAACTACTGATAAAGTTTTGGGTGCACACATTATTGGCCCTCATGCAGGAGAACTTATTGCAGAAATAGGTGTAGCAATGGAATTTGGTGCAAGCTCTGAAGATATTGCAAGAACTTGTCATGCCCACCCCACATTTTCAGAAGCTGTTAAAGAAGCAGCATTATCAGTAGATAAAAGAGCAATACACTCTTAACATTATCGTTCTTTTATCACCTAATAAAATAGCCACTGATTTAAAGATTTACTGTATTGTTGTTCAATAAGAATTGTTGAAATCACTTATGTTTTAAAACATTTACTTTGGATTTAATGGTGATTTTATGGTGCGAACCTAAAAAACCCTATGGTGATTCTATGGTCGATGAGTGTATTGTTGTTTTCACTAGCTCCATCACCTAGACAACTGATTAGGGGTTTGGTAGGATCTGGGTTCATGAAAAAACTTTTAGGGATTATCGTTTTAAGCTTGTTGTTGAGTGGGAATGTCTATTCTTTCGGATTACCTAAGGACGTAGGTTCTGGAAACTCCTATAAAAAAAGTTTAGAAGTTGGGTTTAAAAAACATGGAGTTAAAATAGTAGATAAAAAAGATGGATATCCAGTTAGAAATGGAGAACAGGCAGTAAGATTTGAAGTAAGACTTGGTGATTGTGGAAAAGATAAACTGCCAGGAAAATGGAATGACTGTAAAAACGATCGTCAAAGACATGAACTGTCAGGAAAATACTTCAAAGGAGAAATTTGGATAGCTTATTCAATTTATCTACCTGATGATTTTAAAAGTGTTTTTCCTGCAAAATTAGCCTTAGGACAAGTGCATCAAAAAAATAGACCGCCAAGTTTAATGTTCCAGTTAAGAGATGATGGTTATTTTGCGGATAGACAAATGAGGGGTAGAACTTTTGAAAAGAAAAAATTATTAGATTTTCAGTCAATGAAGGGTAAATGGAATGATATTCTAATTCACGCAAATTTTACAAAAGACCAAGATGGCTTTTATAAAATATGGGCCAACAACGAACTTAAATATAAATATAGTGGTATAACCTCAGAGGGAAAACCAAATTTTTTTAAGTTTGGAGTTTATCAAAGTTTTCTCAAAAGATATTCTTGGAGAAAAGATAACCAGCGATTTCCAACTCAAATAGTTTTTTATGACGAGATTAGAGTTGGAAAATCAAGAGAAGATGTAATTAAAAATTTATATTAAATAACAATTATTTTATTAGAATTGTAATATTTAGCCACGCCTCAGGCTTCAGAAATATAAATTCATTTATAAATTGACCATAAAAAAGAATTGAAATAGATTTGTAAATGTATTGGAATTACAAATTAAACTTTTGAATTAAATTTGGTTTAATGGTTTATTCATGGTGCGGAAAGTAGAAAGCAAACAGTGCGTTTAGAAGTTATGTTTATCAATAGAAGTAGAGCGGTTCAAAAAAGAACAATACACTCTTAATGTATAATTTCTATTTACAAATTGACCAAGATAAAAATTAAATTATAAAAATATGAATATAGTAT
>Ga0233444_10003386_pt1 | contig 15875 bp, 16 predicted proteins | sample SI_124_October20_6_FD_182792 | JGI IMG/M metagenome (GOLD analysis project Ga0233444, IMG submission 182792) | Seawater microbial communities from Saanich Inlet, British Columbia, Canada - SI_124_October2016_10_MG | ecosystem: Environmental > Aquatic > Marine > Inlet | place: Canada: British...
ACCACCACCAATAATTAGAATATTTTTAGCAACTTTTTCTTCGTGTCCAAATGCTTTCAAGATAGGATTAAGTTGATCACTGCTTACAACTACATAAACATTATCATCTTCGAGTATTTGATCATTTTTTTTCAAATAAATAAATTTTTCTTTTCTCACAGCTCCTAAAATATTTGCTTTAAAATCAGGAAATTTTTCTGTTAACTTTTTAAGTGGTATGTTTTTTATTGGACAATTTTTTTCAATTGAAATTTCTAGCATTTTAACTTTGTTGTTTCCAAATGGAACGTTGTCTAATGCTCCAGGAGCTTCCAGCCTTCTATACAAAGATTTAGCAACTTCCAGTTCCGGTGAAATAATTACATCAATAGGTATATTTGATTTATTATAAAGTTTACCCCATTTGCCTTCTAAAAAATCTTTAGTTCTTATACGTGCAATTTTTTTAGCAACATTGAATAATGAGCTTGCTAATTGGCAAACAATCATATTAGTTTCGTCATTTCTTGTAACAGCTATCACCATGTCAGCTTTCTCTGCTCCTGCATTTTCTAAAACTGAAGGTAAAGTAGCTCGACCAACAATACCTTTAACGTCCTGAGTGTCATTAATCTTTTTAATGTCTTCAGATGACTGATCAATTACAGTTACAGAATGACCTTGTGCAGAGAGTTGTTTACTGATTGAAAAGCCAACTTTACCGGCCCCACATATAATAATATTCATTTGTTAATTTATTCCCTTTATACCTAAAGATTTTAATTTTCTATGTAATGCAGATCTTTCCATACCTATAAAATCTGCTGTTTTAGATATATTTCCATGATGCTTTTTAAGTTGAGTGTTTAAATATTCTTTTTCAAAATATTCTCTAGCTTCTTTTAATGGAGATTGAAAGGATTGTTCTAAAATATTTTTATCAGCAGCTGTCTTTGATGATGGATTTAAAATATCATTTATTAAATTATTAATTTTTTCCTTACTTTCATTTGCAGAAAGAATTGTGATTCTTTCAACCAAATTTCTTAACTCTCTAACATTTCCAGGCCAATTATAAGTATATAAATTGTCATTTTTAATATCTATGTCAGGTTGTTGCACACCATTAATCTCAGAAAGTTTACTTTTAAAATAATCAATCAATAAAGGAATATCTTCTGTTCTAGTGGCTAACGAAGTTAGCTCTATGGGCATTACATTCAATCTATGAAAAAGATCTTCTCTAAACTTGTTCATTTTAACTAATTGAGCTAAATCTTTTGACGTAGAGGAAATAAGTCTAATATTAACATTAATATCTTTCTGCCCGTTAAGTCTTTTGAATTTTTGATCAATTAATACTCTTAAAATATTTGCTTGTGTTTCAAAAGGTATTTCGGAAACTTCATCAATTAATAAAGTTCCTTTATTCGCTCTCTCAAGAGCTCCAAAAGAAATATTGCCATCATCAAATTCTTCTCCAAATAATTCTTTTTCATAAGTCTTTTCCTTAAGTAGAGCTGCATTAATGATAACAAATGTTTCTTTTTCACGAGGTGAATTTTTATGGATTTTCCTTGCAACTAATTCTTTGCCTGATCCTGTTGGACCAGAGATTAACACTCTACTATCTGAAGTAGATAACTTTTCAATAATTTTTTTAACTTTAACAACAGCGGGACTATTTCCAATTAACTCAAAGGAATGAAATAGTTTATTTTCAATAATATCTTTCTCTTTTTTTAGTTTTGAGGACTCTAGGGCCCGCTTAACATAATTTAATATTTTTTCTTTAGAAAAAGGTTTTTCGATAAATTCATACGCTCCCAACCTAATGGCTTCTACAGCAATTTGCACCGTTGCGTGTCCTGAAATCATAATTACCGGGGTTAATTTATTCTTTTTTATAACTAATTTTAACAAATCAATTCCATCTTTATCAGGTTTATCTAGTTTAATATCAATTATTGCTAGATCTGGCTGTCGCTTATTTATTTCTAAAACGGCCTGATCATAGTTAGCCGCTGAACGAACCTCAAAGCCTTGCTCCATTAAAATATTACAGATTAAAAAACGTATATCTGGGTTATCATCTATAACAAGAATTTCTTTATGCATTTAATTTTGGAAATGAAATTATTATCTCAGTACCAGTGCCCTTCGATTTATTTTTAATTAAAATATTACCAGAATGTTCATTAATTATTTTTGTAACTATAGGTAAACCTAGGCCCGTTCCTGTTTTTTTCGTAGTATAGTAAGGCGTCATTGCCTTTTTAGAGTCTTTAATACCTGTGCCATTATCAGTCAAACTAATGACTATATAGTCGTTAATATCATAAATTTCTATGTCAATATTTCCCTTAAAATTAGGGTCTTTTTTCAATTTATCTAAAAATGCTTCTTCTGAATTTTTAATTAAATTAATAAATACTCTATTGAGTTGATCTACATCTCCGCGAATAAAAAAAGAATTTTTTGTTTTTAAAAACTTTACTGAATTTTTTGAGCTCATTTGAATAAAATCTAGTGACTGATTTAATACTTTAGATATATCAATTTTTTTAAGTGTAGGCCTAGGCATTCTTGCAAAACTAGAAAATTCATTGACCAATTTTTCAATGTCTTTAATTTGTCTATTAATTGTTTCTAAATATTTTTCAAATTCTTGACTATTATTAGCTAATTTATTTTTATATTTTTCTCTCAGGCTATCAATTGATAGCTGGATCGGTGTTAAGGGATTTTTAATTTCATGGGCTAGTTTTCTAGCAACTGTTTCCCAAGCTTCATATCGTTCTGTTGTAAGAAGTTTATCTTGTTGTTTTTTAAGCCTATCTATCATTAAATTAAAGTTTTGATTTAATTGTTTAAATTCATCATCAGTTTCTAAATCTGGAACTTTAACATCAAGAGCTCCCTTGCTAATAGAGTCTGATGCTCCAATCAAGTTAACTATAGGTTTTGTTAGTCTTGAAGCAAAAATAATAGCAAGTGAAGTAGATAAAAATAATAATAAAGTAACCACAATCATATAAATAATTGCAAACGTAATTTTAATACCTGTTTGCTTATTTTCGACTGAGTAATAGAAATTTACAGCTTGCTCAGTTTCATTTAAATATCTTAAAATTTCCGGATCAATATTTCTAGAAATGTATAAGTAAGTATCAACAAGTGAAGTTAACTTTGTCATTACAGCTGTTTTGTTGCTTAAATTATTCGTAATAAAAACTGGCCTGCCTTCAAGAACTTGATCAAAATTCTCATCTGATGGAACTACAAATTCATCAGTAATATCTATAATATCAGAAAGTAAAATATTACCCAAACTATCAATTAAATAAACATCATCGATTCTTCTTAAAATTTTTTCAGATCTCACAACATTTTTAAAACGATTAGGATTTGAGTAATACAAATTTGAAGCCCTATTTAAACCAACGCTCATTAAAATAACATCTGATAAAACATTTTCTTTACTTTCTTCTAAGTAATTTTTTGCAACGTCAAATGAATTATTTACTGCTTTTGTAATTTGTTTGTCAAAATAATTTTGAATACCGAAATTAAAAATAAACAATGAAAAAATTGCAACAATTAAAGATGGAATGACAGTAAAAAGTGAGAAAATTGAAATATACTTTAAATTGGTTTTTGACCCTTTTTTATTTTTTTTGCCTGTATAATAAAACCTATAAAAATTTTTAAATATCAGCGTAAAAAAAATTAAAAACAAACAGATATCAATTATTAATAATGTCTGAAGATTTTCATCTGATAAAGGAACAAATCCTTCATCAATAAATGTTAAAAAGGTTACGATCCCCATAAAAATACACAGAAATGAGGATAAAATAATCCAATTGAAATTTTTTATAATCTTAAACATCGTAAATATCCGTTAAATATCTATATAAATATTATATAAGTTTATACCATGAGTTTTTGTTTAATAATTCTTGCAGGGGGAAATAGCCATAGATTTAAATCTAATATTGGTAAACCATATCAAAAAATAGCAGGTAAATCATTAATCGAAATAAGTGTTATTAAAGCTCGTAAATTTAAACAAATCAAAAAAATTATTGTTGTTTATAATAAAAAGGACTTAAAAAGAGCTAAATCATTAAAACTAAAGAATGTTCAACTTATTGTAGGAGGCAATAATAGGCAGCAATCAACTTACAACGCTTTAAAATATTTAAATAATAAAAAAAGTATTTCTAAAGTTCTAATTCATGATGCGGCAAGACCTAATTTTTCACTAAAATTGTTTAATTCAATTCTAAATAAAATGAAAAATAATAAAGCAGTTGTGCCCAAAATCCAAATCCAAGATGCAGTTAAGCAAGTAATTGAGTCTAGTAATGAGGAGTATATTTTAGGAAAAAAAAGAAACAACTTATTTTTAACACAAACACCTCAAGCTTTTATCTTAAAAGAAATTTATCAATTACATAAAACAAAATTTGCAAAATATAAAGATGATGATATTTCGTTATACATGAATCTTAATAAGGTAAAATTTATAGAAGGTGAAAAAAATAATTTTAAAATTACCGATCGGTTAGACTTTGAAAATTTAAAAAATATATATAAATCTAAACAAAATGTAGGTATAGGTTTTGATGTTCATAGACTTGTTCCAAAAAAAAAACTTTATTTAGCTGGTTTAAAAATTAAATCACCTTTGGGAACATTAGGTCATTCTGATGGTGATCCAGTCTTACATGCTATTATTGACTCAATTCTTGGAGCTTGTAAACTTGGAGATATAGGGCAAATATTTTCTGATAAAAATAAAAAATTTAAAAATATAAGATCAACAATTTTGTTAAGACAAGTGATAGAATTAATTAATTCTAAAGGTTATTTTATAAATAATTTAGATATGAATATTATTACTCAAAAACCTAGAATTCAAAAATATAAAAAAAAAATGATAGATAGTATTACTAAACTTTGTGAAATTAATAAAAATCAAATAAATATTAAAGGTAAAACTACAGAAAAATTAGGAATTATTGGAAAAGAAAAAGCTATCGCTTGTGAAGTAATAGCATCGGTAATTAAATATGATTAGGGCATTCAATTATTTATTTGTTACTTGCTTTGGAATTGGATCTTTTAGATTTGCTCCTGGTACAATCACTTCATTTATTACAATAATTTTTTTGTTCAGTTTATTTCATATTATAAAATTACCTAGCGATATAATACTAATCTCTCTTCTTTTAATTTTTATTTATTCATTTTATGCTGTCAGCGAGTATATAAAATATAATGATAACAAAGATCCTAAAGAAGTTGTGATAGATGAGTTTATTGGGCAATCTATTCCTATTTATCTTTATGAAATATCTCACGGAACTATTAAAAATCCACAAGAAACGATTTTAATTTATTTATACATTTTTATTCTTTTTAGATATTTTGACATAAAAAAACCTTTTCCAGTAAATTACTTTGATAAAAAATTTAAAAATACTTTCGGGGTAATTTTAGATGACATTGCCGCTGGTTTATACGTAGTTCTTACATTAATAATTTTTATGATAATAAAATCTAAATTTTTCTAATGAATTTAAACGAAAAAATTGTCTCTGTTTTACAAAAGAAAAAAATCAAAATTTCCATTGTAGAGTCATGCACTGGTGGAATGCTTTCTAGCAACATAACTTCTGTAAGTGGGTCTTCTAAAGTTTTTACAATGGGCTTAGTTACTTATTCCAATCAATCCAAAATAACCATATTAAAAATTTCTAAAGCAATTATTCAAAGATATGGGGCTATAAGTGTTCAGTGTTGTTTAGCTATGGTTAAAAATCTAAGTAAAATCAGTAAATCAAATATATGTATTTCGATAACCGGTATAGCTGGGCCTAAAGGTGGAACAATACTAAAACCCGTTGGTTTAGTTTATATTGGAATAAAAATTGGGAATAAAATTATTGTTAATAAATGTAATTTCAGAAATAAAGGAAGAACATTTATTCAGAAACAAGCCGTCACAAAATCACTAAATTTATTACTAAAACTAATCAGATAGGGTAACTAAATTTTTCTATATTTATAATAACATCCAAAAGATGTGCAACAAAACTGTTAAAAGTTAAAAAAATTAAAAATACATTTAAATAAAGAATAAAGATTAAAGCATTTCTGTTTCTTTTTCTTTTTAAAAAATTTTTCTCTTCAGGAAGCCACTCTTTATTTTTTGCTTTAAAATCATAAGAAAACATCCAATAAGTTAAATTACTTTCATTTGGATCACCTGTTCTTATTGCTTTGATGTATAAAATTAAGAACTTACAAATAATAGATAAAAGTATTAATATAAGTATTACTCCTACCATTATTTATATAGTTTGATTGCTCTTTCTTCAAAAGATTTAGCTATTTTATTTAATCCTAATTCAAATGATCTTTTCATTATTGAATTTAAGATAGGATTTTTTAATTCAAAATCAATAAAAAATTCTAATTGTGTCGTATTATTTATTTCTTTAAACGCCCACTCATTTTTAAGATGTTTTAATGGACCATCAAGATTAGTAACAATTATTTTATCTTTTTCTTTATAATAAGCAACTTGACTAAAAAAAGTTTCATTTAAAATACTTTTGCCAACTTTTAAATCTCCATTAAAAGATATTAGATCATCACTCTCATTTTTATCATGTATCTTTCCCTCAATACACCAGGGAACAAATTCTGGATATTTTTCAATATCAAGAACCATTTCAATAAGTTGATTTTTTTGACAAGGAATAATTTTTTTTATTGATGCTGATGACATTCAAGTTGTTTATTTCTTGCGTCTTTTAATTTTCGAAAATCTTTATCTGCATGGTAAGATGATCTTGTTAATGGAGATGAAGATACTAATAAAAACTCTTTTGTTCTTGCAATGCTTTCTAATTCTTTAAATTCATCAGGGTGATAATAACGACTTAAGGGATGATGTTTAGCTGATGGTTGTAAATATTGACCTATTGTGATGAAATCCACGTCGGCAGATCTTAAATCATCCATCACTTGTATAATTTCTTCTTTGTTTTCTCCTAAACCAACCATTATTCCAGATTTAGTAAAAACTTTTTTATTAAATGCTTTTGCATTTTTTAAAAGTTCCAATGAAGAGAAATAACGAGCACCTGGTCTAACTTTCGTATAAAGTCTAGGTACTGTTTCAATGTTATGATTAAAAACATCGAGATCAGCTTTCAATATTTTTTTATAAGCCTCACCTTTTCTTAAAAAATCTGGAGTTAAAACTTCAATTGAAGTTGTCGGATTTTTTTCTCTTGTTGCCTTTACAACTTTATAAAAATGCTCTGACCCTCCATCGTCTAAGTCATCTCTGTCGACCGAAGTAATAACTACATGTTTTAAATTTAAGCTTTTTACTGCAGTAGAAATTTTAGCAGGCTCAAAGATATCAAGTTCGGTTGGCTTCCCAGTCTTAACATCACAAAACGCACAAGCTCGAGTGCAAGTATCACCCATAATCATAAATGTTGCGTGTTTTTTACTCCAACATTCTGTAATATTTGGGCAATTAGCTTCCTGGCAAACAGTTACCAAATTATTCTTGTTTACAACTTGCTTTGTTTGAAAAAAAATTTTTGAATCTATAATTTTAGACCTAATCCACTCTGGCTTTTTTTTAATAGGATTTATAGGTTTATTTACTTTTTCTGGGTGTCTTGCTTTTTTGCTCATTTTAATTTGATTATTATTTCGTCCTCTGTAACATAATTAAATTTTTGCCTGTATAATATATCTAAATAATCAGGATCATTATTATTTATTAATGATATTTTATGCTCTAAATCAGCCAACTCAATTGATATTTTTTTATCTTTTTCAATTAATTCTTGGTAAATTTTTTTTTTTTCTAGATGTGAAATTAAACCCCTTTCTCCGCCAATAAAATTAATACCAATATAAAGAGTAAAAAAAATATTAAAAAGAAGAAATTTTTTTTTTTTTAAAATCTCTAAAAGCTTCATCAATTAGATTTTAGCCATTTTGGCCTGATTGCCAAGTTCTTCTTCGATACGCAATAACCTATTGTATTTAGCTACTCTTTCAGATCTGGCTAGTGATCCTGTTTTTATTTGTGATGACATTGTAGCTACAGCCAAATCAGCAATAAAAGTGTCTTCAGTATCTCCTGATCTATGAGAAATAACTGTTTTTAGATTAGCTTTTTTGGCCATTGAGATTACTTCTAGAGTTTCGGTTAATGTTCCTATTTGGTTAGGTTTTACAAGTATGCTGTTAGCTGATTTTTCTCTAATTCCAGTTTCTAAACGTTTTGTGTTTGTTACAAATAGGTCATCTCCAACTATTTGAACACTGCTTCCTATTGCATTTGTAATTTTTTTCCACGAATTCCAATCTTCTTCGGCAAATGGATCTTCTATTGATTTAATTGGATATGCTGAAATTAGTTTTTTGTAATAGGTTATTACATTATCAACTGATACGAAATTTTTTGATTGAATAGAATATTCACCTTTTTTATTAATTAATTCATTGGCTGCAACATCAAGACAAATAACTATATCATTTCCAGGTTTTAAATTTGATTTTTCGATAGCTTGTACAATCAATTCCAGTGCCTCTTCATTTGTATTAATTGATGGAGCAAAACCACCTTCGTCACCTACATTTGTAAGCATTTTTTTTGATAGTAACAATTTTTTTAAATTTTGAATAACAAGAAAGCATTTTTCAATGGCATCCATAAAGTTTATTGCAGAGTCAGGTCTAATCATAAATTCTTGAATATTTAAGTCGTTGTCGGCGTGTGCACCACCGTTAATAATATTCATTAAAGGAATGGGTAATGTATAAGATTGACCTAAACTTTTAAAAAGAGATTGTTTGTTTGACTCAGCTGAACATTTAGCATTAGCTAATGATACTGCTAAAGTTGCATTCGCTCCAAGATTAGTTTTGTTTTCGGTTCCATCAATGCTAAGTAAAATTTTGTCCAAATTTTGTTGATCTTCCGAATTTAAGCCTTTTATTTTTGGGGAAATTTTATTGTTAATATTTTCAACGGCATTAAAAACACTTTTTCCTAAAAATTTATTTTCATCTTGATCTCTTAATTCATGAGCTTCGAATGCTCCTGTTGATGCTCCCGAAGGAGAAATTGCCGTAGCAGAAACTTCATTATCTAAAAATACTTCAGCTTCAACAGTAGGGTTTCCTCTGCTATCAAATACTTGCCTACCTTTAACGCTTTTGATTTTTGCCATTATTTTTATTTAACTAATTTATCTATTTCAGTTAATTTTTTTAACAAATCTTTAACTTCATCTAGTGGCACCATATTCGGGCCATCAGAAGGTGCATTATCTGGATCTTCATGTGTTTCCATGAAAATTGCACCAACTCCTACTGCTATAGCTGCACGTGCTAAATAAGGAACGAACTCTCTTTGTCCACCACTTTTTTCACCCATACCACCAGGTTGTTGAACAGAATGGGTTGCGTCAAAAACAATTGGAAAACCAAACTTAGTCATTATGGGTAAGGCTCTCATATCTGATACTAGCGTGTTATAACCAAAACTTGCACCTCGTTCTGTTATTAAAATATTTTTATTTCCTGAGTCTTCAATTTTTTTAATTACATTCGCCATATCCCATGGAGCTAAAAATTGGCCTTTCTTTACATTAATTATTTTTCCCGTTTTAGCTGCCGCAATTAATAAATCTGTTTGCCTACATAAAAATGCTGGAATTTGTAAAACATCTACATGATCTTTAAGAATTGAACATTGTTCAGCTGTGTGAACGTCTGTTAAAACTGGTAAGCCAACTTCTTTTCTTATTTTATCAAAAATAGGTAAAGATTTTTCTAAGCCCATTCCTCTTTTTCCTTTTAAACTTGTTCTATTAGCTTTATCAAAAGAGGTTTTGTAGATAAGATTAATTCCCAATTCCTTTGTAATTTCTTTTAGTTCTGTAGAAACTTTAATAGCATGTTCTTCATTTTCCAACTGACATGGACCTGCAATTAATGTGAATGGTTTGTCATTCGCAATTTCAAAATTAGCGCATTTCACGTTATGATTTTTCATTATCTATTCGAGTTGATTTTTGCAGCCTTTATAAAAGAAGAGAATAAAGGATGTGGAGTTAAAGGTCTAGATTTAAATTCTGGATGAAACTGGACTCCAATGAACCAAGGGTGGTCTTTTAGCTCGACAATTTCAGGTAGTTTATTATCGGGAGATAATCCTGAGAAAATCATTCCTTTTTTCTCAAAATTTTCTTTATAATTTATATTAACTTCGTATCTATGCCGATGTCTTTCATTGATTTTGGAAGATTTATATATTTTACTTATAAGAGAATCTTTTCTAAGTTTAGCTTCGTAACTTCCTAATCGCATGGTACCCCCAAGATCTTTATCCGTCCCCTTCATAAGTTTGCTACCTTTACGCCATTCACTCATTAACCCAACAACTGATACTTTTGATGGTCCAAATTCACTCGAAGTAGCATTTTTAATATTTAGTTTATTTCTAGCAAATTCGATTACCGCCATTTGCATACCAAAACAAATTCCTAAAAAAGGAATTTTATTTTTTCTTGCATAATTAATTGCTGCAATTTTACCTTCTGTTCCTCTTTTGCCAAACCCGCCTGGTATTAAAATACCTGAAACATTATTTAATTTTTTTTTTATTTCACTTGGTTTCAAATAATCTGACTCTATCCTTATAAGATTTACCTTTAAATTGTTTGCTATTCCACCATGAGTTAAAGCTTCATCTAAAGATTTGTAAGCATCCTTTAATTCAACATATTTTCCAATTATAGCAATATTAACTTTGTTTTTTGTATTCAAAATTAAATGGGTAATTTTCTTCCATGGTTGAAGGTTCACTTTTTTCTTACTTTTAATTTTAAAAAATCTTAATACTCGCTCGTCTAATTTTTCTTTATTAAAACTGATTGGGGCCTCATATATTGTTTTTACATCAACCGTTTCAATAACATCATTAATAGAAACGTTGCAGAATAATGAAATTTTCTTTCTTTGATCTATTGGAATTGGTCTTTCAGATCTACAAATAATTATGTCGGGTTGAATACCTATGCTTCTTAATTCTTTTACTGAATGCTGAGTAGGTTTTGTTTTAATCTCATCAGAAGCCTTCATATACGGCACTAAAGTTAAATGAATGAATAAAGTATTTTTTTTTTCGCTTTCATTTGAGAATTGTCTTATGGCTTCTAGAAAAGGTAAACTCTCTATATCGCCTACTGTTCCTCCTATTTCACAAATAACAAAATCTTCTTTTGAAACATCATGTTTTATAAATTCTTTTATTCTATTTGTTATGTGAGGAATGACTTGTACTGTCTTTCCAAGATACTTTCCTTGCCTCTCTCTTTTTAAAACATCATTATAAATTCGACCTGTTGTTATGTTATCAGATTTTTTTGCAGATATTCCAGAAAACCTTTCGTAGTGACCTAAATCTAAATCAGTTTCTGCTCCGTCATCTGTTACAAAAACTTCCCCATGTTGAAAAGGGCTCATTGTTCCAGGATCTACATTCAAATAAGGATCAAGTTTTCTAATTCTAACTCTGTATCCTCTTGATTGTAATAAGTAAGCTAATGAAGCTGATGATAATCCTTTGCCTAAAGATGAAACCACGCCGCCAGTTACGAATATATATCGCGCCATGGAAGTATGTTATACTTTAAATTTGATTAATTACAAAGTCTTAATTATTTGGACTGAGGTATTTGTGGAAGGTTTGAGTTTTCTTCTTCTTCTCTTTCAAGAACAGATTGCGTTTCACGAAACTCATCTCTAGAAATTGCAACGATTGCTATACTACAAACTATAAATAATGTGGCTACGATGGCTGTAAACTTTGTTATAAATGTTCCCATGCTCCTTGCGGACGTGAAATTATCCTGTGAAACACCTAGTCCTAAGGCTCCACCTTCAGATCTCTGTAATAAAATTGAAATAATTAAAATAACAGCCAAGATTATATTAACTAAAATTAATAAGCTTTCCATTAAGTCTATCTATAGTAATTCCTTATTATATCAATAAATTTTTTTGAAGATTTAGAGGCACCACCTATTAAAAATCCATCGATTTCATTAATTTTTTTAAACATCTCCACATTGTTACCGTCTACAGAACCACCATAAAGGATTGCTGGGCTATTTTTTTTAAATAAATTTTTAAGTACATTTTTAATATGAATAATTGTTTTTTGTAATTCTTGAGCAGTTGGTATTTGACCTGTTCCAATTGACCAAATTGGTTCATAAGCAATGATAATATTATTCTTATTAATTTTTTTTTCTAAAACTTTAGTTAATTGTTTTTTAAGTACACTTAATGTCTGTTTATTTTTTTTCTCTAATTTATTTTCACCAATACAGAAAACAACTTTTAAATTATTTTTTAAAGCAAATAAAACTTTAGCTTTTAACATTGTATCTGTATCTCCTTCACTTCTATTATCTGAGTGACCTACTAAAGTATATTTAGCTCCAACACTTCTCAGCATATAAGGACTGATTGCAGCTGTGTTTGATGAAAATTGATCTTTTTGATAACAGTTTTGTGAACCAATTGAAATTTTCTTATTCTTAAAAAATTTAGCGTAACTCTCTATTAATGTATAAGGAGGAGTAATTATTACCCTGTATTTATTTCTATTTTTGTCTTTCGAGTTAAATGAATTAATTTTGTTCAGTATATTTAGAGATTTTGGAACACCAAACATTTTCCAGTTTCCAATAAAATATTTCATAATTTGCCTTAGTTTAAAATTTGATTTATAGGTGTATAAAATTAACTTTTAAATTAATATAATGGCAACTTCAATAGGAAAATTATCTAAATCTTTTTTTATTAAACTTCTGGTAGGTATTATTATTCTTCCTTTTTTATTCTGGGGAATGGGTGATGTATTTAGAGGTGGTAATCAAAACGTTGTAGCTACAGTTGAGTCAGAAAAAATTAGCACGCAAGAATTTATGAATTACCTGAGGCAAATAAATCTTAATGAAGAGCAAATTAAGAGTTTGCCAAAAACAGATTTGATTGAACAAATATTGTCACAATTTATAGGTAGAAAAGTCATGGAATTAGAAATAAAGAAAATTGGGATTGTCGTTAATGATAATACTCTTAGAAATATAATTAAAAACGATAAACTTTTTTTTAAAGATAATAAGTTTTCAAGAACAGAATATGAAAAATTTCTTATAAAAAGTGGGGTAACTGCGCCTCAGTTTGAGGCTAATATTGTGGAACAAGAAAAAAGAAGGCAGTTCTTAAGTTCTTTAGCAGGGGGAATCGTTATACCCGAAATTTTAATTACTCAAGAATTTAAAAAAGAAAATCAAACCAAAACGATACGATACATTGATCTTGAAAAATACTATGCTAAAAATAAACCCAACCAAGAAGATATTAAAAAACTTTACGAAAGAAATAAAAATATATTTTTTGTTGAGTTTAAATCAATTCAATATGCAGAAATTAAACCTGATCTTGTAAGTGGAAATTCTGAGTATGATGAATCGTTCTTTAAACAGTTAGATATTATTGAAAATAATGTTTTAGATGGAAAATCCTTTAGTGAAACATCTAAGGATAATAATTTAAAAATAATTACAATTGACAAAATTAATGTGAAGAAAGAAGATTTGAATAAAAATAAAATAGATAATATACCTGACGCTTTATTCAATAAAATTTATAATATTAAATCTGCAAAATCACCTGAAGTTATAAATCTTGAAGGAAAATATTACCTGGCTGAAGTTAGTAATATTGAGAAAAGAAATAAATCGATTAATGATCAAGAAGTGCAAGAAGCTCTGAATGCTCAGTTAAGTTTTAAATATAAAATTGAAAAAAATACTTCAATAGCAAAAGATATAGGCTTAGGGGCTTACGATGGTAATAACTTTAAAAAGTTTGCTGATGATAATGGTTTAGAAATAAAAGATTATAAGCTTTCAAGTTTAAAACAAAACGATATTTTTGGAGAAGGTTTAGTTAAAAGAATTTTTTTAACTAAAAATAATGAAATAAACCTAATAACTAATAGCACCTTAACTAAAACCTTTTTAATATCTACAGAAAAAACTGAATACAGGAACTTAAATAAGTCTAGTAACGATTATGAAAAGTATGAGGCTAAAGCCCGGTTAAATTTAATTAATAAAATTTACAAATCTTACGATAATAATGTAAATCAAAAATATAAAGTCGAATTAAACCAAAGAACTATTGATCGTGTTAAAAATTCATTTTAATGAAAATTAATATAAGCTTTAAAGAATTTAAAAATAATCACTTTAAAAAAAAACACCAAATTTTATTCAGATCTAGATCTTGTAAAAAATATTACAAAGTAGAAAACTTGTTTAAATTTCTTCTAGCGGAAAAAAATAGCTTTATTTTTGAGTCTGTTGAAAAAGGAACTATCAAAGGTCGATATACAATAATTGGGCTTAATCCTGATAAAATCTGGGATATTAATAAAAACACTATTACCTTAAATAGCTTAGGGAAAAAAAGAAAAATTAAAGCTGATCCTTTAAAATTCATAAATAAATTAATTAAAGAATTTAAGATCAAAATACCTAACCAACTGCCTTCAATGGCTTCTATGTTGGTAGGATATTTTTCATACGATGTAATTCGTTATATAGAAAAAATTCCTAACAATTGTAAAGATGATTTGAATATTCCTGATGTAAGGTTGTCACGACCCAAAAATTTAGTTGTTTATGACAACTTAAGGAAAATAATTTACTATATAGAAAATGTTTACGCAGATACAAAAATTAAAGATTATAAAGAGCACTACAACTCTGTAAGTAAAAAATTTGATTTGTATGAAGAATTCGAAAATATTACTCTTCCTGATCACTTCTCTTATAAACCAAATAAAAATTTAATTAAATCCAATACAACTAAAGAAAAATTTAAATCTTTAGTTAAAAAAGCAAAAAACTACATTAAAAAAGGCGATATTTTTCAAGTTGTTTTAAGTCAAAGATTTGAAAGAAAGTTTAATAAGAAACCAATAGAAATTTATAATTATCTTAGAAAATCAAATCCTTCCCCTTTTATGTTCTATTTTAATTATGATGATTTTAATATTTTAGGAAGTAGTCCAGAAATTTTAGTAAGGCTTAGAAAAGGAGAAATTACTATACGACCTATTGCAGGTACAAGACCAAGAGGTAGAAATAATAAAGAAGATAAAAAATATGAATTAGATCTTCTTAAAGATAAAAAAGAATTAGCTGAACATTTAATGTTGCTAGACCTTGGTAGAAATGATGTTGGAAAAGTTTCTAAAGTAAACTCTGTTGAAGTAACTGAAAAATTTAAAGTTGAGCGCTATTCTCATGTAATGCACATAGTCTCTAATGTAATTGGAAAATTTAATAATAAATTCTCTTTATTTGAGACTCTTTTATCAGGTTTTCCAGCTGGAACGGTTAGTGGTGCCCCTAAAATAAGAGCTATGGAAATTATTGATGAACTTGAAAAAAATAAAAGAAAATTATACGCAGGTGGCATAGGATATTTTACACCGAACGGAGAGTTCGATACTTGTATTGCCTTAAGAACAGCTTTAATTAAAAATAATAAATTTTATGTACAAGCAGGAGCTGGAATTGTTGCGGATAGCAAACCAGAAAAAGAATACGCGGAGACGATTAATAAAGCTAAAGCATTAATGAGCGCTGTAGATTAAATGAAAATTTTACTTATAGATAATTACGATAGTTTTACTTATAATTTGTTTCACTACATATCTAATTTCAAAAGAAATGTTGATGTTATTAGAAATGACAAAA
>Ga0233444_10003393_pt1 | contig 15860 bp, 13 predicted proteins | sample SI_124_October20_6_FD_182792 | JGI IMG/M metagenome (GOLD analysis project Ga0233444, IMG submission 182792) | Seawater microbial communities from Saanich Inlet, British Columbia, Canada - SI_124_October2016_10_MG | ecosystem: Environmental > Aquatic > Marine > Inlet | place: Canada: British...
TACGCCGAAAGTTGTTCCTCCTTTGTTGAAGTGGGGTAGTCGTGTGTCTGGTTCTGTGATTGAACGGTCTGGGTCGTTGGGTAATGCTTCTGCGGTGCAACTTGAGTTGCGTGGCGAGGCGGGTAAGGCGTGGGGTTTGACCGCGTTGGTTTGGAAGTCAATTCTTCGGAAGGTTCGATAATGTCTACTGTTGCTATTCCTAATGAGATTCGGGCGGGTCAGCCTTTAGATCCTCGTCCTGTTATGGCTAACTTTGATGCGTTGGCTTTGTTTATTAATGATGATGTTTTGACTCTTGACGGGTCGAAGGCGATGACGGGCCATTTAACGTTGTCTGGTCCTGGTGTTGCTGGTGGTCATGCGGTCACTAAAGCACAGTTGGATGATGCTCTTGGCGGTGATGTTGCTGGCGGCGGGTTTTTGCCGTTGGCTGGCGGCACGTTAACGGGTGACCTGACGGTCAACGGGCAGACCTTGGTTCATAAAGGGTCTGGCGCTGCGCCAGGCTTGGCGTTCAGCACGGGCGATTCACAGCAGTCAACAGGCATGTTTTATCACGCCAATTACCTCGGTCTGGTGCGTGATGGCGCAACAAAGGTGCTGGTTTACCCCGACAACGTTCGTGTCATGGACGCCGACCTACAGGTTGACGGTCTAATCGACGGCAAACTTGGACTTGTCCCTGCTGACTTTTGGAACGAAGACAGCGGCACCGTTTTTACTAAATATGGCATGGTTGGCGGCTCGCAGGGGTCTTACAACGTAGCGATGACGGCTAACGGCTACCGTAACACCAGCAACAAGTGGACCTCACTGGCGCGGGCTGGTAACGTTGGGGCGGCACAAATAGCTTTGTCTCCTACTGGGACTTTTATGGTGTCCACCGCAGGGAATTTTCCGACTGGCTCTGCTGCCGCGCCGCCTGCACGGTTGTCGGTAGATGACGTTAAAACGAAAGTTTTCGGGAACTTGGAGGTTGTCGGGCAGGTCACTACGGGAGCGGGCAAAGCGGTCCACTTTGGCGGCAACTGGGCTGGTGCGTCCATTGTTAGCAGCGCATCCAGCGGGCGAGAATACATGACCTTCGGTGATCAAGCTGGTGGCGGGTCAGGGTCAAGGTTCTACGGTGGCGGTGATTCTTCGTACCCAGGAAATGCGTACATTTACGGCGGTGGAGAGATTGCGGCAAGGTTTGATAAAGATCAGAACACGAAGCTTTACGCCGCTCTAACTGTCGACGGGCAGATCCAAGCCCACAACGGGTCGTCTGACACGCCAGGGTTTCAGTTCGCTAGTTCGGCCACTTCGGGAATGTACTACAACTCGGCATATCTCGGGATGACTTTCAAGGGCGTTTGGAAATTGTTGTGCTACGAGTCTTACGTCCGCACAGGCGTCAAGATCAACAACGTTGACGGCACCAAAGCAGCCCCAGCCTACAGCTTCCAGTCCGACCCTAAAAGCGGGATGTATTCGGTCCCTGCGGGCGGCTATGACAGCACCAAAATTGTTGGTATTGCAGCGAACGGCAAGGAAGTTGCAAACTTTGGTGACAAGGGCGTGTCGTTCCCCACTGTTCTTGATTCCGACTGGACAGATGCACGACCGAACATTCACATGAACGAGTTGGGTCAACTTCAAATATCGAACAACTGGCAATGCGAATGCGATAAAAGCCTGACCGTTGTAGAAAAACTTTCTGAGACTGTTGACGAACTCACTGCGAAGGTCGCAGCGCTGGTGGCCCGTGTTGATGCTTCCGAAAGCATCAAATAAGGGACAAAAAGGACTATAGGTAATGGATCAAAACTTTTTGGCGGCTGATCTTTCTCAGCGCCGCAATCTCGCTAGTTCGCTTCAGTCGAAACGGGCATCTAATACTTTTGGGCGCACTAGAGCAACTCAAGGGTTTAAACAGCAACGTTTTGATGCGACTAAAAGTTACCGTCAGCAGGCTCCGCAAGTTATGTCTGGTTACGCTTCGCGTGGTTTGGGTAGTTCTGGCGTGTATCAGCGTGGTTTGGAACGTTTCACAGGGAATTATGCGGACCAGATGAGCGGTATTGATCGGGCGCGTGCGGATAGTTTTGCACAGTTCGATATGAATGACCGCACTTATATTCAAGAGTACAACAACGCTATTGGTGAGTTGGATTTACGGAAGCAGGCTCATATTGATGAGACTGCTGCTGGGATTAAGAACTTGCAATACCAGATTGGATAATTATGAGTATTGACGACGCAAAGGCAGCAAACCATGCTGCAACAACAAGCCGTGTCGATAACGGTGTTCGTCGAACTGGCACGTCGGGTGTTTACGGCCATCTCCCCTACTGGGAGCGGCCTGGTTATGTGGCTCCAACGTCAACTCATGCGAACGGGACAGGTGGTGGGTCGGGCCAGGCCCGTAACGACATCAGCCACGGCCACATGGAATCCATTTACGACCCGAGCCGTTTTGGTAACCAGACAGGCAGCTTTGGTGCTGGAGATCCGTACGAATCTAACGCGTGGACGGCCATACGCGACGCCGCCAAACGTGCTGCCGAGTGGACGGGGGCATACGAGGAAGGCTACTTGCCTGGTGGGGCGAACTCGCACAATCCGTTGTACCTCCCGCCTGGCGGGAACCCAAACAACAACAACCGCAACCGTAGTGGTGGTGGCGGCTACTCAACTGCTCAGCAAGAAGCAATATGGGAAAACTACTATAAACAATATCTTGCAATGATTTCAGGTTACGACGCTCCTGATGTGGGCGAACGACCTGTTGACGACCTCACGGGCCTCCTTGTGGCCCGTGATGTCGGTGCCCGTCCTGAAGATATTTACACTCCGCTAATCAAGCGCCGTGATGTCGGTGATCGGCCCGAGGATGGATGGTCGCCAGTTATTCGCGAAACGGGTGAAGAGTCTCTTGCGAGGAGCCGCAGCACCTGGGGTGGTGTCGCTCCGAGAACCACTAATGCTTTCGCTTCGGCTGGTGGGGGACGCACTGTTGCGCCCACAGTGGGTGCTTATGGTGGCGGTTTGATGGCAGGCCAGGGGATGGATACGGCTTCCGTCGATGAAAATCGGGTTCGTCATCAAAGCGATTTGGATGCTGGTGCTGCTAATTGGGACGATCTTGGCAGGTCTAATGCTGCGATTGTTGACCAGGCGAACGCCAACTACGACGCTGATGTTAAAACGATGGGGGCGAATTCGTTGAGCAACATTAACGCTGAGATGGCTGTTGCTTTACGCCAGGCTGGTGTGTTGCATGACAAAGAGGTTGATGGTTGGGAGCGGGCTGGTGTTGCGGCGGATAACGATTTCGCTGCGGCGGTGGCTGCTTCGCAGGCCCAGTATGCGGACAGGGTGTCTGCTTGGGAGCAGAGCGGCCGTGATGCTGCTTATGAGCACACTTTGGCAAAAATTGCTTCTCAGGACCGTCATCAAACCGAGGTTGATGGGTGGGAGCAACGCGGGCTTGCTGCAAAAAATCAGCATAACGAATTTTTGAGGTCGTCTGGTTTGGGTTTGCTTCAGCAGATGATGTCTGCGGGTATTGATGTTAGTAAGTTGAATCTTCCTGATTGGTTGGGGGTCGTCCGATGAGTGAAACTCAAATTGATCCCGCAGCTTTGGAAGCTTTCATTCTTTCACAAAACCAGCCGTTTCCGATGCTTCCTGAGTGGTCTGTGGGCCAGCAGGAGTATCAGCCTATGGATATTGGTTCTTTTGCCCAAAATTTGACGGCGCAAAACAATATGAGTACGGGTCTTTCGGACATTCTCCGTGCGATCATGAGTCACACTTTTGATTGGGGGACGTTGGAGCCTGTTTCTTCGTTTAACAAGGAAGCTCCTGGCACCGATTTTACGAACAGGTACCGCAATACGGGCCAGTATAATGAGCTGTTTGCACAACTTGATGCTGGAATGCCTGCATCTGACGCAGCGTTTATGCAGTTTGCGACGGAGTTCGATGAGAACGAGGTGCAGAAGCTGAAAGATTTGCGTCAGGCGGGCGACAAAAACAATTATCATGGACGGTATCAGCAGTTAGTGGAGCTGGCAGGAAAGATTGAGCCTGAGTTGGCGGCGATGGCTTCGTGGGAGAGTCAGCGTGATGCTGCTCCGACTGAGATGTCCGAGAATGCTAAATTGTTTGACAAGGCTGGACTTCGGACGACCCCGTACGGGGACAACGAACTTTCGACGAACATAGATCAGCTCCGTCAGGATCGGGTTGGTACTGCGGCTGATTGGGATGCGGCGTGGGCTGATTATGCGGGTTTGCAGAATCAGTGGGTTGAGGGTCCGTCGATTCAAGGGGTCGGGCAGCAAGAGATTTCGGGCGACAACGTTGTTCCTTTGACGCCTAATGTTCCTTCAGGCGGTGCGGGTGCTGAAGCTTTGCGTGAAGAGGCGGCTGCGACTGGTAAACCTTCGCCGCAAAACAACGGTGTTGGCGGGTTTGCTACTGAACCGTTTGCGAAACTGTTGCCAGGTTTGCAACAGTTTAAAGATGCGATGGATGCCCGTAAAGCTGGTCAGGGCGCTGACCTTCCGCAGGTGCAGCCTTCGTCTACGGCGCCTTCGACTTCGTCTACGGTCCCGTCACCTCAGGGCGGCGGTATTCCTCCGTTTAGTGCGGGTCCACCTGCGAAACTGATGCCAGGTTTGCAGCAGTTCGCTGAGGCGATGGAAGCTCGTAAGGCTGGTGGCGTTGCTGGTGGTGTTGTTGGTGGTGCTGCGCCGACTGTTCCGTCAACGATTCCGTCGCAAAACATGCAGGTTCCTTTTAATCCTGAAACGCATTACGCGCCCACAAATGCGAACACGCTTCCTGACTTTAATGGACCGAAGGGTGGTATGCCGCGTGGTGCGGAGCCGAGTGATGGTGGGCCGTCTGATGCGGAGATTTTAGAGCTTGCTGAGGGGATGACCGATGGTGGGTTCAATCCTTTGGAGTGGATTCCCGATCCTGTGAAGGACGCGGCCGAATTGTGGTCGCTCCCGTTCTCGCTGCCGTTCCGTCTGGCGGGAGGGGTGATGGATCGCGTTTCTGGTCAGGGGGCTGACCTGATGGATCGGGCGAATCGGCACGTTGAGGGCGTTGCCGTGCAGAACACTGGGGTTGGCGGGCGTGGCGGCGCGCGTCAACGTGACAGGGATCTTCAGAACCGTTTGGTGCGACGGGAACCCACGGCGGCTGAGAGAAGCAAGATTCGTGGAAGTTTCAGCGACAGATTTGAAGCTGAATTGGCTGCCCATGTTGAAGAGGCTTCGATTGCTCGCCAACGTGAACGTGGCGCTCATCCTGCGTTCGACCAGTTGATGGCCCGATACAACTCGTTGTATCAGGGCCGTTAGGGACAATTCGGCCTTTATATATGGCAATTCGCGACAGGCAGCAACGCCTCAATTCTTTCCTGAACGCTCCACGTCCTGGTGGCGGAAGCTTGTACGGTGGACCGCCGATCCCTCCTCCTCCTGCCCCGACGAAGCCCGCGCTTGACCCGAATGGTGGTGGCGACGCTTGGGAGAGGTTTCACGCGCTGAACGCCAGTTTGGAAGATTCGGGCGACGATGGCGGTGGCGGCATTGGCGACGCGTTGAAGGGCGGGTTGGGGACTGTTCTTGGTGGTGCTGCGAAGAAACTGGACTGGGTGGCGAATCTTGGAATGCTCGGTGCCGAAGAACTCTCAGAGTTCGTCGCTGGTGAAGAGTTTGAGTCACAACTGAACGCTGATGGAACACTCAACGAGTTCGGTAAGCAAGGCAACTGGGAGAAGCTGAACGATCCCGATTACGGGTTCGGAAAGCTTGTGCCCGATTTCTTTGGCGATTCTGACGACTCGGAATGGGCGAAGTGGGGGAACCGTTTCGCAGGTTTCGTGGGTGACGTGGCGCTTGACCCGATCACCTATATTGGTGGCGCAGCGATGAAGTCGTCGCAAGTGATGGGTAAGCCTGGCCGTGAGGCGATGGTAAGGCAGGCTGCGATGATGGGGATGTCGGAAGACGTCGTGAAACACATCGGGAAGTTCGCTCATGTCGGTCTTGACGACGCGACCCGTGAAGCGTTGGGTGTGAGGAAGGCTGGCGTCTATTGGGGTGTGGGCGAAGCTTCGGTTTACTTGCCTTTAACCAGCAAGATTGGCAAAGTCACAGAAAAAGGTTTCTCTGCGGTGCGTCGCAACACTGCTGGCCGTTTGGTTGGCAGGGTCGGCAAGGGTCGCGGCGACGCGACGCTGGTTGCTTTGCGTCGTGCTGCTACGACGGGCGAAACGGTTAACGGGCCTTACGGTCCCGTAACGCCAACTCAAGCTGGCATATCGCTTGAGGCTATCGACAAGTTTAAGGGTGTTCAGGGTCGGACTGCGGAGCCTTGGGCGCGTTTGGCGCAGAAACAGTTCCAAGGTCAAAGCGAAGATGTTTCTCGGAGAGTCACGAAAGAAATTGAGTCTTTGAACTTGGGTTGGGTTGCTGGGGCGGAAGTTGATCCAGCGAAGCTGGCTAAACTTTCACCCGAAGCTCGGCAGACGATGGCTTTGCGTGACCTGATTTACAGTGATGTGGTCAAGGGGACTGGCAAAGAAGTTGACATGGGTTTCCGTGGCCCAGGGTATTTGCCGCACCGTTCAACGAAGGAAGCTTGGGATTTCTTCGTTGATGACAGTGCTGTCCGCCAGTTGTTGAATGGCGGAAGTTTGGACGCTGGGCAGGACGCTGCGATGACGAGGACGTTTCTTCCTGGGAAGACAGTCCAAATCAAGAACAGGCCCGTCACGTTTGATGATGCGTCGATTGCTGACATCAACAAAAAGTTGGATGAGGCGTTCCCTGAGGCTGGGGGCATCAAGTTTGTGGAGGACAACTCTGTTGTTCTGATGGAGCGGTACATCTCCGAGATGTCCCGCATTCAGGGGCATTGGTCTTCGTTGAAGCATTTGAAAGATGCTGGACATGTCGGCAACATCAAGCATTTGACGACTGAAATGCTTGAGGGCAGTTTGAATGTCACGAAGAACGCTCAGCTAAAAGGTTTGTTGGGTAAAGAGCTTGCGAGTCGTCGTGAGCATGAGGTGTATCTGTCGGGTGAGGCTGCGCGTGTTGGTAAAGAAATTTCGGCGGAGTTGGACGCCACTTTGGTCAGGCTTACTGGCGAGGCTGCCGAGAAACATGGGACTCTCAAGAAGTTCGCTGATGGTGTCGCCAAGGAACTAAAGGATCACAATAAGGGTCGGCCTGGCGCGGAAAAGCGTATTCGGGCAAAGTTCGATGCGGAACGTAAACGACTTGAGGTCGTTTTCGAGAAGCAGCTTGCGGCGAAAAGCGATTTGGAGGACTCTATTGCTGCTTTGAGGCAGCAGATTGCTGAGGGGCATGTAGCGGAGTCGGTGCAGACTCGTGCGGCGCTTGACGGTTGGATCGGGGAGGTCAACTCTATTGCTGCGAATATGGGTATGGCATCTGCGGCCACAGAGGGTTTGACTGAGCTTGACGAGATGTTTGGTTTGGTGATGGCTCAGGCTGGGCGGATGGAGGAGATTGCTGGGTCGCCTGACGAGTTGATGGATCTTTTTGCTGATCTTCAGGGGTTTGGTTTGGTTTCTCGGAAGTCGCGTTTGTCTGAGGAGGTGAAGGTCGGTAGTTGGGAGCAGCAGACGGCTGATGATCTTCAGAAGAGTTTGGATCTTTTGGATGCTGCTGGCACTTTTGATGCGGGCTGGGATGAGTCGCTTGAGGTGATTGAGAAAGTTTCTGGGAGTCCGTTTTTGAATCAGGCTCGCGTTGATTCTCGTTTGCATCAGCTTGAGAAAAATTTGGGGTCTGTTGATGGGAGGGTTGCGGCTGAGGCTGAGCGGGTTGGGGGTTTGTTGGGGGTTGCTCGGGAGGCCCAGGGGGCTGTTGGGCCCTTACCTTTTGTTGATAAGGCGGATGTGGCTCGGCAGAACAAACTGTTGGGAGCGTTGACTTCTGTTAATCGGCAGGTGACGGAGCGCAAAAATTATATTACGCAGAGCCGTCGTTTGGCTAACTTGCGGCAAGAGGTGGCTGATGCGCACGGTGCTGTGTTGGCTGCTGAGGAGATTGTCGGGTCGTTGAGGGCTAGCAAGAAGTCGTCGAAGGTTGCGCGAGCCGACCTTGATCGGCTCGTCGCTGCCCGCGACAACCTCAAGATTGAAGAGGTGGCGCTGACTGATGAAGTGAATTTTAAGGTTCTGGAGGCGACGACCTCTGAGGGCCGTCCTGGTGTGGGCCTTTCTGGTCCTGAAGCTTATGAGGAGAAACTCGGCAACGAGTTACTTGAGCAGTTTGAAATTTTGGCGAAAACTCGTGAAGATTTGCGCGAGGTGGAGGCAACGATTTACAAGAGTTCTAAGTCGCCTGCGATGGGTGAATGGGAGAAAGCCGATGGTGCCCAGATTTGGATTACGGGTACTGACGAATTGTCAGAGTTGGGTAAGTTGCGTAAGAGTCGCTTTTTGATTACCCAGCAGATGGACGAGCTGCGTCGATGGTCGCCTGGTTCGGCTGCGGGGGACTCTAGGGCGCTTGTCGATATGGGCAAGCTGGATGAGGTTGTTCAGGCGGAGAAAAGTTTTTACCCGTTTGGCGGCAAGTCGGCGTTTACACAGAACGCCGCTGCGCCGCCGAATGTTGGGCCTGGGGTTCCTTACGGGCCTGATCTGCCTTCTTACACGATGAATGACGGTTTCTTTTATGGGCCTCAGCGTCCTGCGCCCACATCTCCTTTGACTTATCGGGCTGGTGATATGAGGAACGCGAGGGTTCTTGATCGGCGTGAGATGGTGCAGAACATTGAGTTTTTGCGTCGGCAGGAGAAACGGAAGGGGACTTTCAACCGTGTCATGAGCTATTTGGATGCTGATGGTGGGGCACGGAAGTTGGATGACGGCGTAACTGTGGACGAGAAAGGTTTCTTGGCCGAAACTGTTGAGGAGAGGGTTCCTAAAGTTTCTGTCCGTATTCCTGATAAGCCGTCGCAGGCCGCTTTTGACGAGTTGGCGGAGTTGGCGGAAGTCTGGGATTTGCCTGCTGATGTGGTCGCCCAGTACCGCGAGTTCGGCAAGCTCGCTTTGGATTCTGATGCACGCAAAGTTTTGCGGATGGATCATGGTGACGCTTTGGCTGTTGTTGAGAGCGCCAGGTTGAAGATGAACCGTGATGTTCTTGGCGGCAAGACGGGTGTTGTCAGTTTTTTGAAGAAAGAAGTTCAGGACGCTCAGGCTGTCATTGATGATTTGGTGGATATTCCTGATCGTTTGAGTGACGAGGTGTCTGATCTTGAGGTTCGTGTGTTGCGGACTCTTCTTGATGGTCTTGACGATGGGGTGACTGAGGCGACGAGAAGCATGAAGGTTTACGACGATTTGCGTCGTAGACAGTTCCCGCAAACGGATACGGCAAGTAACGATAAGTGGGCGTTGAATAACAAGGTTGGTGTCCCTAATCATCTTCCTGATTTGACTAGGCACGCCGATTTCCGTGGACCGTATGAGACTTGGAGTCCTTTGCGGCAGGAGGAGTACGATTATGTTCTCCAGCTTTCTAAGTATGCTCACTCTGGCCGTTGGCCGAGTCTTGAGGCGCGTGAGGCGTGGGACGATTTAGGTAAGTTGCGTAACGGCAAATATGATCCTGATACTCCGTGGGATTTGACGTGGAAGCAAACTCCTCCTTGGCAGACGGATGCGATGGCGGAAGCTTCGCTGTATAGCCCTAATTATGCTGGGGGTGCGACTGCACCGAAGTTTGCTGACAGTCAGGGTGCCGAGGAGTTGACTCAGAACGTTGGGGATCTTGTCGGCTACAACCCTGACACTGAGCGCGTTATTGCTCGGACTGGGCCTGATGTCGCGGGGCGTGCGGTTGAGACTGATATGGCTCCTGATGGTGCGAGTGCGCGTGGCGCTGGCGAGGATTTAGCTGCTCAAGCTAAAATTGCGAAGAGTGGGGTACAGCAGGCGGAGGCGACTCGCAATCAGGTTCTTGCGGGTCTCGGTTTGGACGAGGACATGATTAAGGCTGCCCGTGGTCCTGGCATAACTAACAACCGTGACGTTTTGCTGACTACGCATCTGTCGTTTCGTGGGAACGTTGAGTGGGCTGCGGATGGTGTGCCGACGACGCCTCGTCGGTTGGCGTCGGAGGTTGCTGCGAAGTTCGGGGAAGATTTCGATTCGTTCAAGGCTGCTTTCCCTGACGTTAAAGCTAAGTCGTTTGACAAGTTGACTTACAAGCAGTCGGCAGAGGCTCTTGGCGTTTTTGCTAAAAAGTTCACTTTCAGCAATAATCCGCGTTCCAATTTCATGAAGCACACGTCGTTGACGGCCCGCAGGGAGCAGGCTGACATGATTGCCCGTGACATTCTTGAAGTGATGGACCCTGAGGATCGTCACAAGATTTTTGCGTCGGCAAGGTCGGAGGCGATGCAGAACAGGAAGTTGGCGTTTGTTCAACGAGATGCGGCGCAGGCGTTTTTGAATGATGCCACATTCCAGCAGACTGGGCAACGCAACTTGGGTCGGCGTTTGGAGCGCAATGCGGAGCGCACGTTGGACACGATGGACAAGTTTGATAATCAAACAAAATACGGTATTCCGCAGGATGCGGAGAGGGGGCCGTTGCCTCAGGTTCCAGGGCTGCGTGCGCTTGATGCTGCTGAAGACGATTTGGTTCGTGTGGAAACGGCGTTGGAACAGCTTGCTGATGACGCAGAGTTTGGTTTCAACAAGCTAGTGCAGGTTGAGCAGGCCATTGGGAAGGCGGAAGCCGACGAGATGGCGGGGCTTGACAGTGTCCGTCAGGCACTTGTTAAGAGCGCTGATGACGCTCGGGCTGAAGCGGACTGGAACAAGAAGCGTTTGGATTCGGTCAGGGACGTTAAGAATCGGGTGAAGAAGAAGCCTGCCAAGTGGCAGTGGGGCGAGAACACGACTCCTGAGAAGATGGTTGAACGTCTTGAAGAGTTTGAGAACATTCTCAAATTGGCGCTTGTTGAGCCTGATGGTGAACAGGCAATGAAGGTCACTGCCCGTCTGATAGACGAATTCGGCAACCAGTTGAAGGAGATTGACCGTTTCGGTAAACAAACTGGACTCATGGAAGAAACTTTCAATAAGGCTGCTGCGGGTGCTGGCGGTAAAGAGGGTTTCAACCTTGACATGCAACGCGCAATGCTTGACGGCTATGAGCGTTTGAATTCCAGGATGTTCCCTGGCATGGCCGACGATTCTATTGATTCGACGGTGAAGAGTGCTCTTGAAAACTGGATGGGTGCGATGCGGGATGACTTGGACCTCAAGTGGTTTGATGAGGCAACCCAAATCTTTAAGTCCTATGCGACGATGACGCCTGGGTTCCACCTCCGCAACTTTATGGGTGCGACGTTTATGAACTTCTCTGACGGCGTGGCTGTCAAGGATGTTCGTGACGCACACAAGCATTGGCGGGCGTACGTCGAAGACCCGCGAGGGTATATTGCTAGACAGGACGATCATGTTCAGCGGGCGTTTGAGTCGGTGTTTGCTGTGGGCGCTGGTGGTTCGTTTGATCCTGGCGAGGTTGGCACGGGTGCTGGTAAGGCTTGGAAGTTGCTGCGCAACAACAAGGCGACCCGCATGTCTCGCCGTTACGGTGAGGATCTGGTCGAAGGCCCAGTGCGTTTGGCTGCTGCGTTGAACTCTACGCGTAGGGGCGGCGGTGTGAGTACCGCGGCTCAACGCGTGAAGCGTCTACATTTCGACTACTCAGATTTGAGTTCTTTCGATCAGAAAATGAAACGTGTGGTTCCGTTCTACATGTTTATGTCCCGTAACTTGCCGTTGCAGGTTGAGCAGATGTGGCGTAAGCCGAAGGCGTACGCCATCTACAACCACTTCATGAACAACTTCGATCAGTCTGATGAGAACACCATCATGCCGAAGTATTTGAAGGATGCTGGAGCGATTGTCATGGGCAGCTCTTGGTTCGGTGACTCAACGAAAGATTTCGTTTTGGCCCCCGACTTGCAGCACAACAATTTGATGCAGGACATCATGGCGTTCAGTGGTGACGGCGATCAGGGTGTCCCGATTTTGGATGGGGTCCTTGCTTCGGGTAACCCGATTGCTACTCGCGTTCTTGAGGCTGGTTTCAATCATTCGGGGTTCCGCGGCGGCGACATTTTCTATGACAACGAGCGTGACGAGTTTGGCAACTATTCGGAGAAGTCCACTCAGCAGAAGTATTTGGAACGGCTCCTGTATGTGGCTGAGGGTGTTATGCCTCCGTTGGGGACTGTGCAGGGTTTGTTGGGTGTCGATTTGGATGGCGGCGAGTATGGCAATCAAAAGGCCGAGGACAAGCAGTTGCAGAAGGGTTTCAACTCTATCGGCCTCCCGTTCAAACAGATTGGCGAGTCGGAACGTGACTGGGAGCGGAGGCGTCGGAAGAAGGAGGATGCCCAGTGAGTTTTGAGGGCGAAATTTTGGCTGGGGCTGCGGCGTTGCTGGCTGCGTATGTGTCGTTTAAGGGCATCAAGATAAGGATTGAGCATTCTGAGAAGCGGGACAAAAATGCCTAAAGGTATGAAAGATTTCTTTTTACGGCTGTTTGGTCGTGACACTGGCGATTTCAGTCGTTTTGCTGACGTTAACGAACAGTTTGCTGACGGCGATCCAGTTGTTGACTGGGATCGCCTTGGTGAGGTGAAAGCAGTTTTTGATGCTGCTGATTCGCCGTTGGAGGCGTTGAGGGCGTTGTATGGCGACAAGCTGGAAGTGCCTGCCTGATTATGGGTGCTGTCTGGTTGCTGAATATGGCCGATTGGCTGCGTGAAGGTGGAATGAACGTTGTTGAGGAGCCAGGTTGGCAGACTCGTTCACGTTCGTCAGGCGGTTACGATGCAGTTTGGGGTATTGGTGTCCATCACACTGCTTCCAACACGTCACCGAAAAACGACATCAACTACATGTTGTACAACGCTTCGGCCAGTCCGATCGGCGCTTTGTATCTGGCACGCGACGGTCAAGTGACCGTCTGTGCTGCTGGGGCTACGAACACGCAGGGCAAGGGTGGGCCGTACAAGGCGTCGAAGGGTACGATCCCGCAGGATGCGGGCAACCGTTACATGCTGTCTATTGAGGCCGCTAATGCGGGTACTGGCGAGCATTGGCCCGTGGCACAGCAGGACGCTTACGTCCGTCTGTGCCACATCCTGGTCACGAAGCTCGGTCTTGCGTGGGGCGATATCGTCGCCCACTTTGAGTGGACGAACCGCAAATATGATCCAGCGGGCAATAGTCGTTACGCCGCTGGTGGCGCGTTGTGGGACATGGACAAGTTCCGTGGCGACTGCATGCTGGCGACTGGCAACACAACCCCTGATCCTTTACCCGAACCGATTATTGAACTTGGAAACGATATTGACATGAAAATTCTTGCAACCCCCGCCCGCATCTACGATTCCCGTACCGAGAAGGCTGGGAAACTGAAGGCTGGTGAGGCACGGGCTATTAAGTTGCCGAAAGATTTGGCGTCGGCGTCAGCGGTTCATGTGACTGCTACTGCTGTTGGTCCTGATGCTGGCGGTTATGTGACGTTGTGGAATGGTGCGGGTAAAGCACCGTTGGCTTCTAATCTGAACTTTGATGGTGGTGTTGGCGCTATCGCTAACACCACGCTAACTGCTGTTAAGGATGGCGGTTTCAAGGTGTTTGCGTCTGTTCCGACGCATGTTGTGTTTGATGTGGTTGCGGCTGACTGATGAAGGGTCGGGCGTGGTCTGTTGAGGATCGTCAAAGGTTTGCGGATGGCGATGTTTTGCGTGCGTCCACAGTGCCTGTGAGGAAGTCTGTTGTGGTCGATGATTTTGCGGCTGCGATGGATGAGTTGGATGATGGTTTGCTTGCTTGCGGGGTTGAGAATCCTGAAGTGTGCGAGTCGTGTACTTGAAAGGTTTTTGTCATGGCTGAAAACAGTAAGGGCAGAACGAAACGTTCCGTGGAACGCAGGAACGGTTCTGTGGACGACATTGCGAAGCAGCGCCTCATGGACATAATGGGTGAGGGTGGAAGAACTAAGCGGTCCCTGGAAGCGGACCGTAAGTACACTGGCAATGCGAGGCCGAAGGGTTCTGTGCAGCGGGATCGCAAGTACACTGGTAATGCGAGAACTTCTCGTTCGGTGGAGCATGATCGCAGGTTGGGTGGCAACGACCAATCTAAACGTTCGGTGGAGCAGGGCGAGGATGTTGGTCCTGGCGGTCGGTCGCAGCGGCATATTGGTGCCCAGTCTGATCGTCAGACAATGATGGCGTTTGAGTTGCTTCGCAGGGTGATGGCTGAGGCTGATGCTAGTGAGCGTCGGGACGGGCCTGAGCGTCGTCGGAACATGGAGCTTTACGGAAACGAGTATGGTCCGCGACAATATGGTTGGGGCGATGATCTGAAGGGGCTTGCTGACGACGCGTGGGGGCAAGCTCTCAATATTTATCATGGTTTCAACCCGTTTGGCAAATATCATTTTGGAAATGATGAGGGCCTTTTTTATGAGCGGTAAAGGTTTTTGTTATGACGCGGGGTAAGCCGCGAGCGAAGGGTTCTGTGGTGCCGCCAGACGGTAAAGGGTCGTATCGTCCGCCGCAGACTCGCGGAACGCAGGCTGAGGCGGATCGGCTTCGTGCCGTGCTGATGGACATTGTGATGAAGCATCGTGCTGGGACTCAGCCTTATCGGGGGCGTGACGCAGAGTCTGAGCGTTGGGGAAGGCAGGCAGCCAGCGGCGGTGTGGCGCGGATGCCTGAGGGTTATCGGAATGCTCTTTTGTCTATTTTAGGTCGCTGATTTATTCCCACATGTAGTTTTCGTGGTCCCGCCAATACTTCCACGCCTCATATAAACCCAGGACGAGCAGTAGCGGCGGGACCACCACAATGGTGATCCCGACCGCCACGAACCATTTCATTGTTCGGTCGCTTCTTGTAGTTGTGTCCAGCGGACGGTTCCGTCTGCCATGAGCAGTAGCCCGATTTTTTTGTCGGATGTGTCGTGTTCGATGGGCAGGATTCCTGCGACGGCCATTGTGAGTGTCGGTTGTTCTTCGACTGTTTCTGTTTGGTCGGTCATTTTCGGGCCTTTCGTTTAGGGGTTTTCAGGTTGTTGAGGGTGTGGCGGTGCCGTTCGCACATGAGGCAGTCGCAGGTCGGGTTGTTTTTTTGTGGTGCTGAGGTGTGTCCCCACTGCTCGCACGTTGGGGTGGTCATTTGAATTGGTTTCTGATTCGGTTGTCGTGGTCCCATTCTTTCGCTTCGGGTACTTCGGGCACTTCAGGCTCGTTGCCTTCAGTGCCCTCTGTGTGGCCGTCTAAGCGGCCAGAATCGTTGCTGCGGGGTGTAGGTCCACCTTCGGTTGGTGTACTCATGGGCGACGGCATCCGTAGTTTGGTTTGTTCCACGGGTGGAAACCGCATACTGCGTACATTGCTGCTACCGCCCTCGCATTCAACGCGGGATCAGTAGCAAAGGCGAAGCGGTTGTAATTCTCAAGAATGCCGCCTGGGTCCCAGAAGCCCGCTAGGGAGTTCTGCTGTGCGAATCCCCAGGAATCGTCGCCAGTGCGACGGTTCCCGTTGTAAGCCGCTGAATCGCATCCTGATTCGCGGCTCACGATCAACAGCATTTTTCGTACCTGACTGTCGTTTGCGCCCACATCCCACATTGCTCGGGCGATCAGGTTTGCGTTCGCTTGGGAACATCCTTTTCCGCCTGGTTGGACGGGAATGTTTCCTGTCCAGACACGCGGTGGCGGCGGGGGCGGGTTGACGACAACTTGTGTGCCTCGTTGGGCTGACTGTAGTTCACCC
>Ga0233444_10003397_pt1 | contig 15847 bp, 5 predicted proteins | sample SI_124_October20_6_FD_182792 | JGI IMG/M metagenome (GOLD analysis project Ga0233444, IMG submission 182792) | Seawater microbial communities from Saanich Inlet, British Columbia, Canada - SI_124_October2016_10_MG | ecosystem: Environmental > Aquatic > Marine > Inlet | place: Canada: British...
CAAGTCTTTGACTTTTTCAACCAAGTTCATTTTACGCAAACGCCAAACACCAATTGGTGTCATAGCAATGGCGATAATTATCACGCCAAACATCAACTGGAATGCTACACTAGGCACGATTACTACCGGAACATAAAATTCCCAAGACGAGAATGAAGCAGCTAAACCAATCGCTCCACCATATGCAAAGAATACACCAACTATGCCGCCAATAATACCGATTAGTAAACTCTCGAATAGTAGCATACTACCTAATCTCTTGGTCGATGCGCCAAGTACTCGTAGCGTTGCTAGTTCGAAATCTCGTTCAGCGACATTCATGATCATTGTGTTAAGCATAACAGCAATAGTGAACAACAGTCCAAGATACATTATGGCTTGGAATATTTGGGTTTGCTGTTCAATCAATGATTCAATACCATCAATCAAGGTTTGGCGTTCGACAATACCAGCAGATATTTCACCCAATTGAGTGTCTATTTCAACTCCCTCTGGCATCACAAGGTATACCGATGTAGCATTAATACCGGTGATTTCGGTTAATTCCCCACGAATAAAATACATCGTTCTGGATATTTCGCCCCGAGTAATGCCAACAATTTCAACAGCCGTTTCTGCACCATTAATTGACACAGATTGAGTATCGCCAATATCCCATCCCAAAAACACCATGGCTCCTTCATCCATCATAACTTGAGTCGTTGGCTGTGAATTATCCGGTAATGTTCCTTCAATCAAATTCACTTCACGCATTCCATCAGTATAGGACTCTAGACCAACAACGGTAAATGACCTACTAATATCACTTGAATCATCCACAGTGCCAAGCGGCATCTCGATTAGTAATTCAGCAGTGGCTGAAACATTCGCTGCCCATTCTAGTACGGCATCTTCGCCATCACTCATAACAAAGACTTGTACATCCCATGATTGGTCATCTTCTAAACCAGTGATGAGGGTGTCTTGAATTCCAGCAGACATCATTTGAATTGAACCAAATAACATCAATGAAATACCAACGGCAACAAAAGTCATTGTCAGCCTGATTGGCTTTCTGACACTCGAGCGAATAGATAGTCCAAGAGTAGTTGGCATCCATGCGGTCAATTTCCTAAGTAGATTGGAGCCAACACGCATTTCATTTTGTCCACTGAGAATTTCTAGTGGTTCAAGTCTGCTAGCTTTCCATGCCGGTAAAATCCCCGAGAGGAATACGATGAGCATTGTTGGGATTATGACCGTGCTGTAGGTCGCTAGTGGTATGGTCCGTTCTATTATCGGCACGCCAACGATATTTTGATAGAAATCCAACATCCAATTCATTCCCCAAGGCCCGATCAAGCAACCGATTATACATCCAAGCCCTCCGATGGCAAGGGGCGCAATTAGGTAACCGGAGAGCAAAGATTTTCTTGGTACCCCGAGGGTTCGCAGAACTGCGATTTCTTTGGCCTGACTTTGAACTAATCTTTGCAAACTTAGTACAATGGTAATTGAAGCAATTGCTGCAATCATTACGGTGAAGGGAACAGTTGCTCGTTTTGAGCCTTCTAAGTCTTGACGCATGACTTCAACTTGTTCATTTTGCCCTCTATCTCTGACCCGAGCATCTAATTCAGTCGAATTGATTGCCGTATCAACAGCAGATTTGATGTCATCAATTTCCTCTCCTTCATAGACTTCAGTGTCGGGCAAATCAAAAGATGGTGTGCCGTTGACGTCAAGGACGATTAGGTTGCTAGAGCCCAAATCATTTCCAGTTAACCTTGACATTCCTGTGTCAGATAAATATCCTACAACAAATTCGCCCGCTTCAGGTGGGAAAATAGAGCCTTCCGGGGCCATAATTACGTGTAGAGGATGATAACCAATCCCCACAATAGTAAATTCTGCACTTGCATTACCTGCACCTATGGTGACGTTATCATCGATTGTTAATTTGAGCGCATCAGCAACATGAGCATCAATGACAATTTCATTATTAGCCGAAGCGACTCTACCCGATGAATGGCCTTCTGGCATCCACACACGGTCAGAATTAGCATTTGACGGTATGCCATGCCACAATGAATTGATAATTTTCTCATCTCCGTTATCATCGTAGAACATTGCTCCTTGAAGGATAGTTCGGCCTTCACATGAATCTAAGCCTTGACTGGAGGCTTCAGCTAAAGACCTAGTCAACTCTAAACAAAAATCTGCTACCTGCTCGGTACTCCACAAGGTGCTGCGATTGTCAATCCAAAGGTCACCAAGATTTGCGCCATCCTTGTCATCGCCATGCATTGTTTCATACATACCGTCCAAGTTATGGGAATAACCGCCAAAAGTTATGCCGGCAAATACTCCTACAGAGACCATGAAAACCACTGCGAATAAGCGAAGTTTGGTTCGCCACAGGCTTCTTGCAAGTCGTTTGTTGAGCAAAGTAGACACTTGACCACCTCATTCTTCTGCAGTATTGACTAACTTGTCAGAGACAATTTTGCCACTATCAATACGAATTACTCTCGTAGCATATTGCACTAATCCCTCATCGTGGGTCACAAATACTGCGGTGATGTTTTCTTCCTTGCAGGCGTTAACTAAGGCTGACATAACTTTTTGTGAAGTTTCAGTGTCTAGATTACCAGTCAGTTCATCACCAAGTAGTAAATTTGGCCGCTTAGCAATACTTCTTGCAATAGCAACCCGTTGTTGTTGACCGCCGCTAATTTCTCCCGGGAATCGATTGATTTCATCTTCAAGACCAACTAGTTTGAGTAGTTCAACTGCCCTTTTAGGATCTTTCTTACCCGATAATTCTTGGATTAACAAGATGTTTTCTAGTACCGTTAAATCTTGTAACAGGTTGAAAAATTGAAAGACATAACCGATGTTTTCTCTACGGAATGAAGTCATTTGTTCAGAATGGTTTCTAGGGACATCACTACCATTGAAGGAATAACTGCCCCCAGTCGGGCTATCTAGAGAGGAAAGGCAATTCAGCAGCGTTGTTTTTCCAGACCCTGAGGGGCCTAGTAAGATTACTCGTTCACCTTGGGTTATCTCAAAGGACACACCATCCAGTGCTTTGACAACACCCGCTGGAGTTTCATAATGACGTTCTATATTTTGCATCTGCAGTAAGTTAGTCATGAACGTGCACCTTGGTATGTATTTTAACCCACCAAAGGCTACAAATTAAATTAATCGTCTTGTGGATTAGCCAATACATGATTCAAACTACCTCGCCAAGTGAATATTTTTAGGAAAATTAGTGCCGAGTGGAGGGTGAACACACCAAAGATGTGTGAAGAATGGAGTTCAACAAATCACCCAGCTACGGCACCATGTGTCGATGGGTGATAGTTAGGTGCCGGGAGCGGAGGGTGAACACATCAGAGATGTGTGAAGAATGGAGTTCAACAAATCACCCAGCTACGGCACCATGTGTCGATGGGTGATAGTTATGGTGCCGGGAGCGGGGCTTGAACCCGCGACCTTCGGATGTCTCAGACACCGCAAGGGTTGCACGTCATACGAATGCCTTGTAGGCTGCCCTATGAGTCCGACGCGCTACCAACTGCGCCACCCCGGCTTGTGTTGTCGTGATGGCTGGACTCTTTGAATAATGCGGCTCTTTAAAATTAAAATTCTGGCATATTAGGCTAATATTTCAGCCGTAGCATTCATGCACTCTCAGCCTTCCGAGTGAACATGGTCGACCTCCAAACTGCGATGGCAGCGGCTTCTGCCGAACGGAAACAACGTTCCGGAGCTGCCAGTGAGGAAAGAAAGGTCAGGAGAAGTGGAGCAAGCCTTGGCCTAGAACCATTCGACCCAGTAAAACACGTCAGCAAAGAGAAAGCGGATACAGCATCGATGTGGTTGGTTATCGCATTTTCAATTACCGTTTCGGTAATGATGCGATACGTTTTGATGCCAAATACAACTCCTGAAAAATCCGATATCCTGTACTTAATGCCTCTGAGTGCAATAATTTTGATACCGCAAATTCACCGAATGGTAATGCCAAAGGATTTCCAAGAATTTTACGGCAAGGGTACTTGGTTCAAGGCTGGTTTTCTCCACACTTTTACTTTCTTAGCAATGTCATTTTTACTAGTCAATCCTCCTATGGGGGACATCGTAGCCCCTAAATTAGCAAGTCACTGGGCGATTGCCACTGATGACGGTGAAGTTTTGATGTTCAATGAAGACTCTAGTAAGGATGGCGAAATTGAATGGATTGTAAGTAATGATGGAAGACTTGAAGGGGATATATGGTTGTTGTTTGCCTTGGCTGACAATGTTAATTCTGATGGTGCAGAAGTAATTGTAGAACTTACCCATCAGTCAATTACTCAAGAGTTGGCAAGCGATGAAGATTTTTGGGCCAATAATTCAGAGCGGATTGCGAATGGGACAAAAACAGACAACTCTTCGGCATCTAATTTAGTGCCACACCATAAGGATCAACCATTTGCAGTCAATATCGGTAGTGACTTAGCAGTTGGTACACATGAAATCAAGGTGACCATAACTGAAGACGGAGACCCTTGGGAAAATGAACGCGTCTACAATTGGAAACTAGTAGTCGTAGAAGCTGTTGAATTGGCTGAATCATGACAACAAGTCACCGTGCTGCATCATAATTTGATTGATTAAGCGGTCAATTTTTTTAAGGTCATAATTTTCTCGTGCAACCCGATTTATCTTGATTAGTCTAATTGCTCTAATTGGCTTTGCCAATGGTGTCCAGCATAGAATGTTTAGTAAAGTTTCAATTCCCATCGGTCTAATTCAATAGACTTCCATAGTAGTCAGTTTTGCTAACACCTGTAGTAAAAGTGAAAGTGATTATGGATTTAGATGAGTTACTAATCTTGCAGTCAGAGCATCAAGTTGTATTTGCTCACCGCCACCCTCGACTAATCGATAATCAACTTCAGCCATCCATTCAGTCAAATCTAATTTTGATTCTTCGCTGAGGAAGTCAGCCGAATATAACTCTCTGTGTAATTGATTAACGAAGTCAGTACCAGCGAGTCCGTATTTGTCTAACACCTCGCGCAGTCTTCTACGAGCCGAATGAAAACCATCGTCACGGCATGCCATGAGGTATTGATGGAGGCTTTCAGGAGGGGCTGTTGCCGATGTTTCATAGACCAGTTCTCTAGTTACCGTTGTGCTAAGTGCGGCTGATACTTGTAAAGCGGTTAGGGCTTTTCGTAAATCACCCCGAGAAATCCTAGTGAGGGCTTCTGCTGCATCATCATCAAGAATAATTTCTTCGAGTTTTGCTACGTGATGTACTTGCTGACTTACATCAGAGTCTGCTAATGGTCTAAATCTAAACACCGCACACCTAGATTGGATCGGCTCAATAATTTTCGAAGAATAATTGCAAGACAGAATAAATCTACATGTTTCCGCATACTGTTCCATAATTCTTCTTAATGCTCCTTGAGCATCATTGGTCAAGGCATCTGCTTCATCTAGGAAAATAATCTTGAACGCTGCACCACCAAATGGACTTGTTCTAGCAAATTGCTTTACTTTGGTTCTTATACTCTCTAACTTTCGTTCATCACTTGCGTTCATTTCGAGCAGATTTTCTCGGTACTTTTCACCGAACACATCCTTGGTCAATGCCATAGCAGCAGTTGTTTTACCAGTACCTGGGGGTCCAGCAAACAATAGGTGTGGAAATTGTTTTTGCTCAGCATAAATAGCTAGTCTTTGAACCACTGCTGGTTGGCCCCTAATCTCACTGACTGAACGTGGTCTATGTTTCTCAACCCACAACTCGCTCATATGTTGATGAAGTTGCCGAACGCCCTTCAACATTTTTGTTCCAATCCAATAAAAAGTTGATTTCATCCTTGTCAATTTTTGGCTTATTCAACCCATCCAAGCGAAAAGACAGTAAAAGGTGACGATGTGTCCTATATGAGTCCCATGCTTTACGCGAACGAAAAACGTCGAGCCGTAACCGCGATTTTACTTGTTTTTATGTTCATTTTTGCAGAATTACTCGTCGCTGAAAACGAATACCAAATCGCTGATGAGGATCGACCAAATTTTACGCTTACTCAATCTACAATAATAGCAGAAACTTACATTTCTTCCCAATTCAGTTCAAACAATTTCCTTTCATCAACCCACAATTCTGTTGGAGTGGATGGCCTTGGCAATGAAGATCGGTCATTGTATCGTTTTTCTAATAGTTTCAGCAGCCAAACAGATATGATTGAAAGTGCGGAATTAATGATTACATGTGATGTTATTTCTCAAGATAATACTGGCGTTATTCCAAAATTGTACCCTGCAACAATTGTATCTAATATCGCACCATCTGAAGTGTCATGGGATGAAATCGCCGATGACATTTCTTGGCAACAACCGGGGGCAAACGGGCAGAATGACCGGACTGCATGGGAGACGCCTTCACAATCCCAGTTAATATCTGGGGCGACTTATGATTATACTTTCAACGTAACAAAGCTGGCACAGAAAAGTCTAGACCTAAGCAGAACCAAATTTGATATTCTAGTTTCGGGAATCGGAGGTCTTGTCAAGTGTGCTAAACAGAGCAATGCTACTGCGGCCTACCATCCTGTTTTGAGCATAACTCATACATCAGGTGTTCATGGCAATGGAGGTTCAGTGGACACAAACTTTGCTCAGGATGACATGCCATTGATGACAGATACATTCATTTCTGTTGCAGATGTCAATCCTGAAATAAGTTATGAACAATTGGTTGGAAGTGGAGTTGAGTTCCAATTTTCTAATTCTTCAGATTTTAGAGATATTACTGACTTGAACTGGATTTACTCCACCATGACCAATACGTTTGCATCAACTGGCTCTTCAGGTGATTATATCATTCCCACATCTGATGCTTTTCCGCTAGGTTCAATTATAAATTACCGATATCGCTCTTTGGATTATACCTCTAAGTTGTCTGAATGGATCACAGGTAATTTCCTTTTGCCATCATATTCGGTGACTAACAACAATAACGGTACAGCAACTATAGAACTTGGAAAAAATGATTTCTATTTGCAGAATTTTGAGCTGATTGAAGATACTTTTGTTGATTCCTCAAACCCAACCCAGAATTATGGTGAATCAACTTCATTATCCATTTCCACTTCACAGGCTCAGCAATCCTTTGTTCATCTAAGAATTAACACACATCTCTTGGGCTTGTCGAATAATGCAACAATTATCGAAGCAAGTATTGCTTTAGAAAGAGATGCCTACACTTCTCAATCCCCAATCCTTTCAATTCATCGTTCTCTTAGCGATGCTTGGGATGAGGATGAGATTACTTGGAATTATGGCTCCATCGGACAATCATGGTCTAATGGTGGTTTGAATGGAATACAATCATCCCAACAATCTGGCATTGTTTCTAATGCCTTTGAGGACAATTTTTCTTTCGATATTGGAGATTCAATTCAACAAGCGATTGCAAGTAATCAATCGAGTGGGCTTCAATATGTCATCACAGGCCACATACCAAGCGACCAATTGTCCAACCAATTGGAAACGGTCAGTTTTGCATCATCAAATTATCAAACATCAAATGGCCAACTATCCACGCCCAGTTTCAAACTGACTTATTCTTGGACGCCTAATTCAACCTCGCTTAAGCCACAATTAATTTCTCCCGTTAATGGTGAGCCGGTTTGGGATAATGACAACGGTAATATTTCTGGAAATATAACTCCAAACCTCCAATGGAAATCTGCGGATAACACTCCCCAAAATTCATTATTTCAACTATCAGATGATGAATATTTCCGGGGCATAATTTCAGAGTTTGATTCTAGGGCGTCTTCTCAACCATCAAATTCAAGTAATTGGTTAACAAGTCTGGCGGATTCTCTAAGCACAGGACAAAAGTACTATTGGAGAGCGAAAAATATCGACAATAACGGTCTTCAGAGTGAATGGAACGAAACATACTTCATAATCAGTTCAGCAACCTCAACTTGGTTAGGGGGGGACCAACATAAATTAGTTATTTACAACAGTTTGGAATCAGGTTTAGTAGGCATTCCCGATTTCTCATTTTCTACTATCAGTAGTAGTTCTCCCACAACTAATTCATATGGTTATCCATACCTATCTGTAGCTTCCTTAACTCAAGGTAAATCGAATAGTTTGTTGGGTTTGAACCTCAGAAATTACTTGCTGCCGGATGGTTATGCGGTAATTTCATCTAATCTGACATTAAATGCTATATCCTCTTCAAATGCACCAAATGTTGGGGTTTGGCAACTTACAAACCATGATTGGGATGAGCGCCAAGTCACTTGGACAGAGTATTCTTCCAACAATCCATGGAGTGGAAGTGGTGTAAGTGGTTCTCTTGATAGAAGTAATCTGTTGAACGAGCAAATTATTACAGGGTCTGGAGATTATACCTGGAACATAACTAGTGCTACCCAAGACTCAATGAGAGACAAAGAACCCTTGGATTTGATGTTAGAGGTACTTCCAGGTCAAACTGGGGTAGATGCACTTTTCAACTCACCTAATAATCCCGATATTAGCCTTCAACCTTCAATTGAGTTTATTTATACTAGTGGTTCAAACCAAAAACCCACTCCACCAAACGCCTTGATACCGAGCAATGGCCAATGGGTGTTTACGAATAACTCATCCCTAGAGGCAAACACAGCTCCCTTGCTATCATGGACCTCCAACAGTAATTTAGGAGTTGTCGGCTGGGTACTTGAGATAGACAGCACAGATCAATTCAATTCTCCCAATCGCCAAATGGCATCTTCTTGGAATGATGCAGGGTTCGATTTGCAAAATCTCACATTTAGTTTACCAAATGATTTAGACCTTGGTGAAAAATGGTTTTGGAGAGTAAAAGGGTTATCTAATACATATCAACTTGGGGAATGGTCTTCAAACTTCCATTTCTATCTGGCAGATCTCAACTATCACCAAATCAATTCAACCACTTTCTCCACTCAGTATTTTGATGGTAGTGCTATATCTAACAGTAACGTCTTGCCATTCCTAGATACCTCGATTACCGATTCAAATTTCCTGGCAACCACAATATTAGATAATCCATTTCTACAAGTGGGCACGATAAGTTCAGGTTACAATATATCTTCTCTGATCAGTATACCGATACCTGTTGACATACATCCCGAAAATGCAAGTGTAATTTCGGCAAATTTAATTTTAGAATCGTCACCACTTTCTGCAACAGGGATACCAATTTCGGTCAGAGAAGTGATTCACCCATGGGATGAACAAGTTACCAACTTTCAATATAATTCAACAGAAAACTGGTCCCATTTAGGTGGGCGTGGTAGTGGGGTCGACATTGGTGACCCCATTGATATCCAAATATCAGCACCAGGTAGCATGATATGGAATATAACTTATTTAGTTCAAGAAGCAATAAGTCTAGGATCTCCATCTATCTCAATAATGCTATATGCTGATTATAGTCTACCGGGCGAAGTTGCATACTTTAGCTCATCAGAATCTTCTTTTGATAAGCCCATGCTTAACATGACATGGGTTGTAGGTAATCGTTCAATACCTTCTGCTTCACCAATTTACACCTATCCTGCCGTTGGGCAGATATACTTCAATCAAAGTTCCCATGCAATTATCGCAGAATTCCGGCCTACATTTACTTGGCAATTGCCGTCAAGTACCACTTCACCACCGGATGCTTGGAGAATATTTTTTGATTTGAATTCCTCAAACACTATGGCAGGTTCTATATTTTATGATTCGAGATATAATCCCGAATTATTCGACCTGACTAATTTGACATTTAAACCAGACATAGACGTTAATTACGGGACTGAGATCCAATGGTATCTTCAACCAATAAATCAGGATATGCTTGGTAGAATTACATCCAAAGCCACTTACTTCATTCCAAATACGATGGGGCAGGTAATCAACCAAACCGATGCTATTATCACCATACAAGACGGTACAATATTAGAACAATCCAACTTTCCACAAGCGACGGTAGACACCTACTTGGACGAAGGTATCTCTTCTGTCTCCTTAGACGGTAATGGACTAATGGTTGGTAACAGTAGCGTAGCCAATTCTAACCTGTCCTCATCTACATCCCTGATTTCTTTCAACCTCTCTGTTCTCAATCTGCCAAATTCGTATGAAGTTCTAGATGCAGAATTGATCTTAACTGCAGTCAGTGGATCAGGTGAAGTTGATGTTTCTGCCTCAAGGATGGTCTCTAATTGGGACGAAACCTCGACATGGAATAACAATAGCTCAACTGGACAATGGAGTAATTTTGGTGCTCTGCGGGGACAAGATTCTGATTTGCCAGATACAATCATTACCATTAACAGCGTTGGTGAGCATTCATGGGATGTAACTAGAATCGTACAACTTTCTGTTGACTCCGGTACCCAAATCGCTTCAATTATACTCCAACCGGAATTAATTAACTCACCATCAGGTGTTGTAGACGGTAATTATGTATTTGCCGATAGTGAAAATAGTAGTATTGACTTGAGGCCAAAACTCAAACTTACATATCGTACTAACAACCAGTGGTTACCATATGCTTCGACCCAATCAATACCATTGGACGGAGCTACCGTTTGGAACACTTCTTCGTCTTTGCTTAGTGGGCCTGAGAGCATTGACTTTTCTTTGTCAAATGTGCCTAGTAATGTTACCGATTGGTATATTTGTCATGGCCCTGAGGTTAGATGGTTAAACTGCCATTTATCGGGTGATATCAATTCTGATTTTACTTTTTATCCTAACAATGGGACTTTTATTTATGATAACTCCAGTTCCATAGCCAATGACTCGGGCGATTCTTGGCTTTATTGGAGGGTGAGATCAGATCAAAATCACCGCATTGGTCATTATTCATCATTGTTCAAATATCGGCATACAGGTCAACAAGCCACTCAAAACGGCGATGATATCACCATCAACCTCTCGCGCTCTTCGATATTTGAAGATACAGGCGAGATGCCGAGGGTAATCGATTCGTATACCGATGACGTCATTACCAGTCAAAATAATGGTCAGAATTCAATTTTAAGGCTAGGATTTGATCCAAGCACCGGTAGTACAAACGACATGTACTTCCAATACAATCTCAGTGACATATACTTTACACCCACATCGATGCCGACTTCCGCAATTTTCCAACTTGCCAGTTCCTCTAGCTTAGCGGTAATTAATCCAATGACTGTTTCTGTTTACAAATGTCAAAGTTTTGAGGAACTATCAATATCCTATGCATCGTCTCCCCAATGTTTGAGTAATGAAGAAACTAGAACTACTATTTTTGGTGTCACAAATCAAACATTACAGTGGGATATTACCAGTATTGTTCAACAAAGTTTCATTAATAACAACGATACATTTGCTTTCAAACTTTCAGCAGGCAGCAATAGTACCAACTTCATCGAAGTTTATTCCTCTGATACTAGCACTAACATGATACCAAGTTTATCACTCACTTATTTTGAAAATATTAACGGGTACACCCCCCCAAGTCAACCGGTTTTGACATCTCCATTTGACGGTGAGATACTTTATGATGCCACGAATCCGATTATTACAAACCCACAATCAGTCCAACTACAATGGTCTCCGGCTGTGGGTGCAGATAATTATCAGTTATTCATAAGCAACAAATCCTCTACCTTAGTTTTTGATTCTAGAGTTGACTCTGAAATAGTGGGGACCTCATTTTCCAGCACAGATTTTGTAGTTGGTGAGGTCTACGAGTGGTGGGTAAAAGGTCTAAATCAAACTATTCCAGGACCATCATCATCACGTTGGGCATTTGCAGTAAGTGAACCAAAACACTCATACAATCAAGATGGGACATATTCTTACCAAGTCATAGACTCTACCGAGGTGCCTGATTATTCACATATAAACACCATTGATACAACATTAATCGAAGGTGCACCAGACTCGAATTTTGGTAATTCTCAGAATTTAGTTATTGGTTCAGGTTGTCAATACACGCCCGGTTCGAGTTGTGATGCAATATTGTATTTTGATACTAACCAATTGCCATTAAATTCCTCTCAAACAATACACTCGGTTTCTTTGAACCTACAAATAGAATCATGGGATTTATCTGGTGGGGCTTATGCCGTTGAGTATTCTGTACACCAGTTATTATTTACCAACTGGAATGAGTATGGTTTGACATGGAACACGACAGGAATAAATCCAGGACCGATTGCTGGAGTTGACTATGTCTCCGTCCCTCTAGACAGCGCCACATTATTTCCCAACGATTTGGAACTAGAGTTTCAAATTGCTACAGATTCTTTGATAATTGGAGATGAAATCCACCTAATAATAAGAGGTAGTCCAGTAAGCACTGGCGGTAATTTTGATGGTTTTGCAAACTTTTACTCAAACGAAGCAACAAATTCAGAACAAAGACCAGTATGGTCTTTACAACACACGAATGTTTCAAATCTTAATATTACCACGGTATCTAGTACAATAAATGGAGACGGAACCTATACATTTGATTTACAAGGCTTTGATTCTAATGGAGTTCTTATTCCTGGTAATATGCCAATAGGCGCACAAATTGAATGGTTTACCACTACAGGTAGCATAGTCAGCATAGGCCCAACTTCTGCGGATCTTTCTCCTTCAGTTAATGGTCTACAAACTATAACTGCTTGTTATGGCGTGATATGTACTGATTATATTGTAAATATTGATTCAGGCCTCCCAGTTCAAATATTTGCCTCATTGAGTCAAAGTTCTGACGTCAATTCATTAACCATCACCGCAGATGAAACCGTAACGGTTTCTGCCTATGCTGTCGACCAACATGGTAATTTGGTAACAAATGAAATAATTAACTTCATAGTTAGTAATGGAACAATTTCATCAAGTAATGTCTTCTATCCATATGCTGTTGGTAGCCAAACTGTGACTGCTGAATGGGTCGGTTCAACTACTTCGCTGCAAGAGGTTTTGCAAATTGAAGTCACACCAGGTACTCCCACTCAAATTATGATGACGGGCTGTGGACAGATTATCAACGCTAACACCTCATGCTTCTTGTATGGTAGTGCATTGGATCAATTTGGTAACACAGTTTGGTTCGATGATGTTGTATCTTTTGACCTAGATCCGGAAGATGGTGAAATGGCTATAATACAAACTCCAACTCCACATGATGCGCCTCCCTTACAGGATGTACTGATTGGTGAATTTACCGGAAATTTGGTTGGTTTGTGGGAAGTAGTGCTTTCTACAGAATCTAATTTAATTACTAATGTATTTGTTGAAGTAACCCATGGGGACATAGGTGGCTTCGAATTGAGTACTTCGAATGAAACCATCACTGCGGACGAATTTTTATTCATTGACTCCACAAGGATCGACGTTCGTGGCAATCGCCTGGCAGTGAGCTTAGCAATCGAAAATTGGACTTCTGTAGCAGATGGAACAATAACTTCTGGTTTGACATCTACTTGGGAGCCAACCCTTCAAGGGTCGAAATCTCTTACTGCATCTTACGAAGGATTTACCGATACTGTAGACATATTTGTTTTGCGAGGGGCCCTACACGATTTCCAAATTATAATCAATGACGAAGTTTCACAAACCGAGGCTTATTCAATTACTGCTGATGATGAGATCAGTGCTAGTTTGAGGGCTTTTGATGCGAAAGGTAACCAATGGTTAGTTGACGGTGAGTGGTCTCTATATCACCCGAATTTCTTAGACCAGTCAGTGTTGAGTTCCAATTTCTCACAAGAGGTTACCTTCTCACCAACCTTAGCATCTACATCTCCATACTCAATAAGCGTTGAACACCAAGAGAACGAGATTATTTTGTCTTCAAACTTCGTAGTGTATGTTTCAGTAGGTGATGTTGAAAACTTCATTGTCTCTGCATTAGACAGTAATGGTAATGATTATTCCGCACAGACAGGATTTTCAGTTACTGCAGATGACTACATACAATTCGATTTTTCAACAAGTGATTTTGATTTGAACTTAATTGATGATGCAGGGGAAGCATGGATCTTACAAAACTTAGTCGACGGCAGTATAACAGACATAACCCAGTTGATGGACGCAAATTCTCTACTATGGAACCCGGACTTGGTTGGCGATTACTTAATTTCAGTTTATACCATCAACCAAAGAGGATTCAACTTATCATCTGAATTTAATGTTATTGTGGCTCATGGAACTCCAGTTTCACTCGCGATTACTCAGTCTGCTGGTACACAAAATGCTGGAGATATTGTCAATCTTCAAGTTACTGGTAGTGACTCTGATGGCAACCAATTTGCTCAACCAGTAGTCTGGTTAGAAAATAATGCCCAGGCCAAGAACATTAATTCAACAACCAATGTTGGTGCGTATGAATTCAATGGCAGAACTGCAGGAAACTACACTCTGACTGCAGAATATTTGACTGTTTCCTCAACTGCTTATGTCGACGTCTTTAGCTTGAACATCGCCGCAAATATCGAGTACAATATTAGCACTGTTGCCTTGGAACAATTGGAGAAATTAACAGTTACTGTAGAAGTGTATGATGAATATTGGAATAAAATAAATGTCCCTCAAAATGCCCGGGTTGATACCACAGATTCTGGCGGGGACGTCACATACTTGGGTGACGGGGTATGGGAACTAGAGACATTAGACGAAGGAGGCCATTCCGCCACTATAGTTATCGGTTCGATTACTGAAACGTTTACTTACGAAGTAGAGGGTAACCTTGCCGGATTCTTTGCCGCAGGTGGGGCACTTTACTATGTTGGTGCAGGACTAATCGGGCTTATTGTAGTCGCTTTACTGGTGTTCTTGGTTAGATTAGTTCGTGGTGATGGAGAATATTATGACGAAGATGAGGAAGATGATTACTCTTATGAGCAGGAATCCGAGCCAGTCAAAGATTTCACAAAAACCACGATTAGCAATACCCCAGTCGTACCAACTCCACCGTCCAGCCCGCCAAGTCAGCAGGAAGAGGTTGCTGAAGAACCTGAAAATCAAGTAGATGAAGACCTCAGTTGGGCTGTTGATTATCGAATGGAAGATGATGGCACTGAATGGGCGCAAACAGGTGATGACATCTGGTATTATCGCGAGTCAGGTGGCGATGATTGGGTTGAATGGACTGAATGAGTATAGGTGATTGATTTGACAAGGAAAATGGTTCCAATATTCATTATTGTCTCAATGATGCTAAGCATAATGCCAATTGCAGATAATAGTACCACACTAGACGAACAACCGACAGTCTTTCACCAAGGTTCATCGGCTGTGAGGGTACAAATCTCATCTCCAGAATTTACCATTAGCGCTGATGAAGTAGTTACCTTTTCTGCCACTCTATATGATTCAGTGAATAGTGTGGTGGCTGGGGAAATCATTTGGTCAAGTGCAAATGGAACAATCACTAGTGATGGAACGTTTTATCCTTGGAATGCAGGAGTAATAACCATTCAAGCACGACATACAAATTTGACTGATGAATTTAATATTACAGTGACTCCTGGAATTGGACAATCTTTAGAGATTTCAATATCTGCGGGCCAGGTGCTACAAAATAATATTCTAACTGCCAACTTAATTGACGCAAGGGGTAACCCAAACCCTACAGACCAGGCAGCGTGGAGTATTGATGGTCAATATTTTGGGCAAGGTAATCCAGTATGGATTCCACTCGATATTGGTGAATACCAGCTAACTGCAAGACTTTACCAAATGGAAGTTACCACTTTTATTGATGTTGTTGCTGGAAACCCGTACGAATTTGTTTTTGATCAAAATATTGTAATCCAAAGTAATTCTGCAATACAAC
>Ga0233444_10003398_pt1 | contig 15847 bp, 17 predicted proteins | sample SI_124_October20_6_FD_182792 | JGI IMG/M metagenome (GOLD analysis project Ga0233444, IMG submission 182792) | Seawater microbial communities from Saanich Inlet, British Columbia, Canada - SI_124_October2016_10_MG | ecosystem: Environmental > Aquatic > Marine > Inlet | place: Canada: British...
ATAAACTTAACCTATAAAGCAAAAATATTTCAAAATACCAATGAGATTTGGTCCAATGTCCAACTTTCTCTTTCAACTGGAAAATTAAATAAATCCAACAAATCTCCATCTTTTCAAACACAATTTATCAATACCAACATTACCAACATTACCAACACTAAAAGAGCCAAAACGATTGTAAACAATAGCTACTCAGCAAATGCAATGGATAATGAAGATGAAATACAAGAGTCTATTTCTTCCTCTGAATTTACTAATGTTGACTACAGCGGAACTCAAATAATTTATAATATAGCACTTCCCTATTCAATTCCATCGCAGACTGAACCAGTTTTTATAGAAATTCAAAAATTCAGTATAGATGCTAAATACGATTACTATTGTTATCCAAAAGTAGATAAAGATGTTTTTTTAATGTGTCACTTTGAGTCTCTTTTAAATAAGAATTTACTTCCTGGAAATGGTCAAGTTTATTTTGAAGGTAAATCTGTAGGAAAAACTTTTTTAGACCCCTACTCCACTAAAAAAACCAATGATTTATCTTTGAGTAGAGATATTTCTATAATTTGTGAAAGAACTTTAGTGAAAAAGTTTAGTTCAGAAACAAAAGTTGGAGACAATATTAAATTTGAGAAAACCTACATTCTTTCTTTAAAGAACAACAAAGAAAAATCTGTTTCAATTGTACTTATAGATCAAATACCAAAATCCACCAAAAAATCTATTGATATTCAATTAGTTGAAAGCTCCGAAGCAATATTTGATAAGAAAAATGGAAAATTGAAATGGAATATTCAGTTGAGTCCAAACGAAATTATTGAGAAAAAATTTAGTTTTACAGTTAAACATCCATCTGAAACCAAGGTGTCTGGGTTTTAAGCATCTTAAACCCCAATTTCTTTCTTACATGCAGATAGTATGTCCTTTGCTCCTTTTAAGTCCTTAGACTCCGCATAACACCTTAAAACAGGCTCTGTTCCCGATGGTCTTATCATGAGCCACTCATCGTCACTTAAAATAAATTTAAAACCATCTGTTTTATCTATACTTTGAACAGTATACTTACCAAAAGACTGGAACTGATCTTTATTGCATTTTTTAACAATGGCATTTTTAACTTTCTCGTCAATATGAAGATCATCTCTCCAATATTTAAAAGCACCTACTAAGCGATAAACTTCTTCAATAAGCTCTTCTAAAGATTTACCTGATTTAGCCATGTATTCAAATAAAACAAGTCCCATCCATATACCATCTCTTTCTGGAATATGTCCCTTGATAGCGATTCCTCCAGATTCTTCCCCTCCAATTAAAACATCTTCTTTTATCATCTGTTGAGCTATAAATTTGAAGCCAACTTTTACAGTATCATGCGGCAACCCTAATATCTCTGCCAACCTAACTACCCTTGGAGTTGTAGAAGCAGCTACTACTACCTTACCCTTTAAATTTTTAGATTTATTTAAATATAGTAGCAGCAATAAAATAATGTGGTGTGAATCTACAAACTCTCCTTTTGAGTTATAAAGGCCTATCCTATCTGCATCTCCATCTGTTGCAAGACCAGCAGCAATATTTGCTTTTTCTTTTATTAAATTAGAAAATTCCGTTAAGTTTTTAGCAATTGGCTCTGGAGCCTGGCCCATAAAAGACGGATTTTCATCACAATGTAAAAAAGTCATATCTGGAAATAACTTTTTCATTACATTTTGACCAGCACCATACATCGCATCGTAAGCAAAATTTAATCCAGATTTTTTTATGGCTTCTAAATCAAAAGAAGACTCTACTCTGTCTAAATACATTTGCTCGAAATCAACTATTTCAATATTATTTTTTTCTATCTGCTTATCAATATCAATTTGGTTGAGATAAATTTTATCTTCAGATGGAATTAAACTTTCCACTTCACTAACTTTATTAGAGGATAGAGGACCTCCAAAATGACCTTTAAGCTTGTATCCATTATAATCTGGTGGATTATGACTAGCAGTAATTACAACACCTAATGAGGCTTTTAATTCTTTGACACCTAAAGAAATCATAGGAGTAGAAATAAATGTTTTTGCCATATGCACTTTGATTCCCTTAGAAACAAATACTTTAACAGCTGTTTCTACAAATAATTTCCCACCAAATCTGCAATCATGTCCAATAACAATAGATGGTTTCTTAAAGTTTTTCAACGTCCATTCAGCAGTCGCATACGCAACCCTTGAAACATTTTCGACTGTGAAGTCTTTTGCAATTATTGCTCTCCAACCATCGGTACCAAATTTTATATCTGACATTACTTTCTATTTACCACAAAAGTAAAAAAACAAATAACTTAGATATTATATTTCTAAAATTGAACAATGTTTTTTTAATTAATCTGTATTTCAGTAATTAAAGACTTATATATTTGTCAATAAATTACATCCTATGAAGATTATTATTGCTGGAGCAGGTGACCTAGGATCACATCTTGCTAAATTGTTATCTTCAGAATCTCACGATATATACCTACTTGATCAGAACGAAGAAAGGTTAAATACTATTTCTTCCCAGATAGATGTTTTTACAATTGCTGGAGATGCGAAATCGGTAGAAATAATGGAACAAAAGCTAATAAGCTCTTGCGATTTGTTAATTGCTGTTACTTCTAGTGAAGAAACCAATATGCTAATATGTATTTTAGGAAAAAAACTAGGAGCGAAACGCACCATTGCAAGAATTAACGATGTGAATATAATTAAAGAGAAAAAAGAGCATTTTTACAATGAACTCGGCATAGATACTTTAATTTCTCCTACCTATTTAGCAACCCTTGAAATTCAAAGATTGGTAAACCAATCTGCTTTTACAGATGATATAGAATTTGACAATGGAAAGCTTACTGTTTTTGGAATATCATTACCCAAGAATTCTATTCTTGTTAATAAAACAGTCAGAGAAAGTGCAGAGTTAAATCCAAATTTAAGCTTTAAACCATTAGCACTTCATAGAGATGATCTTACTCTAATTGTAAATGGCGAAACAGTATTAAAAGAAAATGACATAGTATACTTTATATCTTTAAAAGATTCCATTCCTAATATTATTAAACTTTGTGGTAAAAATAATTTTAAAATTAAGGACGTAATGATTATTGGTGGTAGTAGGATTGGTATTAATACCGCAGAACTTTTAGAAAATGATTTTAGAGTAACTCTTGTAGAAAAAGACAAAGCCACATGTGAACAAATGGCAAATAGTCTTAAAAACACCCTTATTATCAATATTGATGGACACGATGTTAAAATGCTTGAAGAAGAAGGGTTAACAGAAATTGATGCACTTATTTCAGTAACTGCCGACTCAGAAATGAATATAATGACTTCCCTAGTTGGTAAAAGTCATGGAATTAAAAAGACAATAGCTAGAATTGAAAACTTTGATTACATTAACCTATCTCAATCTATAGGAATTGATACTCTCATAAATAAAAAAATCATAGCTGCAGATAACATATTTAAATTTGTGAGAAAAGGAAATGTTTCTCTAGTAGCCAACCTTCATGGAACAGATGCTGAGATTATAGAGTTTGTAGTAAAAGATGGTTCTAAAATTACCAAAAGCCCAATTAATAAATTAAATTTTCCGAACTCTTCAAAAATAGCTGGTGTTATTAGAAATGGCATTCCAATAATTCCTTTCGGGGATTTTCATTTGAAAGAAAACGACAAAACCATAGTATTTTCACTAACTGAATCTATCCAGAAAATTGAAAAATTTTTCCAATAAAATCACAGGATTATTCAATAAATCTGTAATATTTTATGTTATAGGTACTCTTACCTTGCTCAATGGTTTTTTAATGCTAAGTTGTATCCCATTTTCATTAGTTTATGACTTTAGTCAAGAATTGCATTGGGATTTTTTAATCTGTGGAGGAATTACCATTTTTTCTGGTTTACTTATGAGATTACTCACTAAAAAACATAAAAATTCTGAAATCAAAAAGCGAGACGGATACTTAATTGTAGTTGGAGGTTGGCTATTTATGACTCTATTTGGATCTCTCCCCTATTTAATATCAGGAAGTATTCCAGATTTGACCAATGCTTTTTTTGAGACAATGTCTGGTTTTACCACTACTGGCTCCACCATATTAGATGACATAGAATCTCTACCAAAAAGCATTCTTTTTTGGAGAAGCATGACCCAGTGGATTGGAGGAATGGGTATTATTGTTTTAACCATTGCTATTTTACCACTTTTAGGAATTGGAGGAATGGAATTGTTTATAGCTGAGGCACCTGGTCCTACCAAAGACAAAATCCATCCGAGAATCAAAGAAACAGCTAAAAGACTTTGGATTATTTATTTTGGGTTAACAATGTTAGAAACTATCATTTTAATGGTCATTGGATTAGATTTTTTTGATGCTGTAAATCATTCTTTAACCACTACTTCAACTGGTGGTTTTTCTACCAAACAAGCTTCAATAGCAGCTTTTCAAAATCCATGGGTTGAAGCTATTATTGTAATCTTTATGCTTTTGGCAGGCACCAACTTTACTTTAATTTATTTTGGATTAAAAATGAGATTTAATAAAATTCTTAATAATGATGAATTTAAATGGTATATAACTTCCATTTTTCTTGTTGTTATTACCCTTACGATATACCATTCTTTTTCCAATGAAATCACCTTATTAAAATCCTTTAGAGAGATATGCTTTCAAGTAGTTTCCATAATTACTACCACTGGTTACTCCACTGCCGATTATACCATCTGGGGTTCTTTTATGTCATTTATTTTCTTTTTGTTTCTATTTTCAGGAGCTTCTGCAGGAAGTACAAGTGGGGGAATAAAAATTGTAAGAATTATATTACTAATCAAAAATGGATTACTAGAATTTAAAAGAAGATTACATCCAAAAGCAGTGATTCCTGTAATTCTAAATGGTTCTTCTATATCTAACCAAGTAACTTATAACCTTCTTGCATTTATCTTTTTATATCTCTTTGTTTTTGCAATAGGCTCTATTTTTCTTACTGCATTAGGATTAGATATTATCACCTCAATTAGTGCTGTCGCTTCTGCCGTTGGAAATGTTGGTCCAGGAATTGGAAATGTTGGTCCCTCCTATTCATTCAATGATATTCCCAATATTGGGAAATGGATTTTATCCTTATTAATGCTTATGGGGAGATTAGAATTATTTACAGTTTGTCTATTATTTACCCCTTATTTTTGGAAAAGAATTTAAATGGAATTAAAATTAAAATACGAAACTCCCATAGAATGGGCACAACAAGCAGTAACAGATATAGATTCGTTTCTACAAGATCACGCAGATGCAGAAAGAAAAGTAGCAAACATGTGTTTGTCTCTAATCGCCAAATATCCAAATAGAGCTGAAATCATAGATGAATTAATTCAAATATCTGTCGAAGAATTATTGCACTTTAAACAAGTTTATGAACTAATAAGATATAGAGGAAATAAACTAAATGGTGTCTTTCAAAAAGATCCATATATGAAAGGGATTATGCCAATTATTCGTTCGGGATCTGACGAGCTTTTTATGGACAGGCTAATAATTGCTTCTGTAGCAGAGTTAAGAGGTTCTGAAAGGTTTAAGCTTATTGGTGAAGTTGTAGAAGATCCTAAAATTTCAAAGTTTTACACCAACTTACATATTCAAGAGTTATTACATATAGATTCATTTATCAAAATGGCTAAATGTTATTTTGACCACGATATAGTAGACCAACGAACAGAAGAAATTCTAACCAAAGAAGCTGAAGTTTCAAAAAATCTTCCGTGGCGATCAGCAATTCACTAAGTAGATTTGATATATTGTAGTTTTTAATTAAATTTATGTCAATGGATATTTCATTTGCCAACATTAGTAAACTAAACAATCTAAAACCGAAAAAAGGAAGGCTTTTATTGGCTGAACCTTTTATGAACGACGACCACTTTTCAAGATCTGTTATATATATCTGTGAACATAATAAAGAGGGATCTTACGGCTTTATATTAAATAACAAACTAAATATTAAATTGGACGAAATAATCCCTGAAATTGAAATACCCAATATAAATATCTATTATGGTGGACCTGTTCATTCTAGTAATCTATTTTTTTTACATCAATTAGGAGATATTATTGATAGTTCAGTTAAAGTAAGTGATAATATTTGGACATCAGGAGACTTCAATCAAATTATAGAGTTTATGAATATGGGTGTTTTAGATATTAACAAAATAAAATTCTTTCTTGGTTATGCAGGCTGGAGCAACAACCAACTAGCAACAGAATTTGACTCCAACTCATGGATTGCGATTGACTTAAATAAAGAAAATATATTTTCTAAAAATGAAGATCTTTGGAAAGAAGTATTATTAAATAGAGGAGGAAAATTAAAAGCTATTGCTAATTTTCCATTTAATCCTACCGATAACTAGATAAATTTTTATTTAAGTATTCTATAATTTTCTTAGAAATTGAATTGTAAAATCTCTTCTTCTTATAGCCTCCTACCCATCTTATTCCACTAATAACATTGGATAAAAAAATTTCTCTTGACTTTTCTAAATCCTCCTTATAGACATTAGATTCTAATACGTTAATCCCCAAGCTTTTAGCAGCTTTAATAACTTCTGTTCTCATCACTCCTTGAATACAACCACTATTTAATGATGGGGTTAGCAAGACTTCATCTTTAAATAAAAATATATTTGAATTTGAAGATTCAATAATTTCACTTTTCTCATTAACAATAAATAAATCATCTAAGTTGTTTTCTGATGCCGTTACAGCTGCAAGAACATAAAGCAATGAATTGGATGTTTTAAAAAAAGAAAGTTGATTAACAGTCTTTGAATATTCATTGTAGACATCTACTAAATAACCTTTTTTGTTAAGTTGATAGATATTGTCTTCCAAATCTGTAGCTTCAATAATAAAACTCATTTGATTAGTCTCTGGTTTATAAGTTCCCAATCCCCCTCTAAAAATATAAACCTTAACCTTTCCTCCATGTTTTATATTTTTATAAATTAAAAGCTCGTTTATATATCTCTCTAAAGAGTGTAGATTGAAGGAATAATTTTGTTTGATTTTTAAAACCTCGAGTCCACTTGAAATTCTATTGAAATGGGCATCTAAAAAAATACTCTCCCCATTAATAACCCTTATAGTTTCAAATAATCCGTCGCCAAAGTTAAAACCTCTTTTAAGTTGATTAAAGCTGATTGAATCCCCATCTATTATTTTTCCGTTTAAATTAATTGGGTTGAGCATTTTTTCTAAAAGTTTTGAAAATAATAAATTATCTTTTGAAAAAAGAGCATTAGATTATTATAATCGTAAGCATTAATAAAAATAATTCCAAAAATAGAACCACTGATATGTGCATCATGTGCAATATTGGAATATTGTTTTTTACTCAAGTAATGTTCTGCAAAAAGATACAAAATTCCAAATATGAATCCTGGGAGAAATAAACCTGGAATTAATATCAAACCAAGCTCTCTAAGAGGGTAAATTACTATATATGCAAATACGATAGCTGAAACTGCACCTGAGGCACCTAAACTAGTATAATTTGGATTGTTTTTATGCTTGAATATTGAAGGAAGGGTTGCAAAAACAATTCCGAGTAGATAAAAAGAAATATAGTAGACCCATCCAATTTCAGAAGAGCTTAGGAAATAAGATTCTAAAGAAGGACCAAAAATATATAATACATACATATTGAAAAATAGATGTAAAAAATCTGCATGAATAAATCCGTGAGTCAATAAAATCCACCATTTTTTATTATTAGAGTAATCATAAGGAGAAAACAATAAATCATTTTTTAAAGAATCGTTATTAAAGGAAATAAATGAAACTACACAAGTGATAATGATGATAATTGTTGTATAACTAAATAGCATAAATTTTTAAACTTTGGTTGCTCTAAGCATTTCTCTTTTTCCTGGTGGACCTTTTAATCTCTCGACAAAATACCCTACTTTTTCTAAATCTCTTCTTACCTGTCCTTTGGCGCAATAAGTTACCAATACTCCATTACTAGAAGTTAAATTAAATAATTTTCTAAAAACATCTACTTTCCAGAGCTCTGGTTGTTTATTCGGAGCAAATGCATCAAAATATATAATATCATATAATTTATTAGTATTAAAATCTTTCAGTTTTAATTTGGATTTCTCAAGAGAAAATTGCTGGTTAATTTCAAGAGGCTTTCCCCAAAAAGATTGATGCATTAATCTAAAAGTGTCTAATTGTCTAGAATCTAGATTAAAATCAAGGTTGTCAATTATTTTCATTTCTAAAGGAAAAGGTTCTAAAGATGTATAATTTAATGAGATGTTTAATTTTAAGTTTTCTATAAATGTTAATATACAATTTAGGCCTGTCCCAAACCCTATTTCTAAAATATTAATGTTTTTAACATTTTTAAAAAAATCAATAAAATCAAGAAATCCTTTCTTTATAAAAACATGATTAGACTCATTTAAAGCCCCATGTATAGAATGGTAATGTTCGTCTAATAATGGATTGTAAAGAGTAGAAGAACCATCAGCTGTTTGCTTAAAATGTAAATTGTTCAATTGCTTTAATTTTTGATTTGATATTTATATCCATCATAGGCTGCAACTGTATTTTTAAAAATACTAGAAGCTTCTTGGACAAATTTTTCAGCGTTTTCATACCTAGCAGAAAAATGTCCTAAGATTAACATTTTAGAATTGGCACTTAAAGCAATTTTAGCAGCTTGATTGGCTGTAGAATGCTTGGTTTTTGAGGCTTTGTGCTTTAGTTCTTCTAAAAATGTAGATTCATGATATATAACATCAACATCTTTAATAAATGGAATTATTTTTTCATCGTATTTAGTGTCTGCACAATAAGCGTAAGATCTAGCTTTATTTCCTGATACAGTAACATCCTTATATTCAATAGACTTGCCATCCACAATACAGTTCTCTCTATTTTTTAATTTTTTGATATCCCCTATTCCCAAACCTAAATCTTTGATTTTGGCTTTAATTATATTTCTTTGAGATATTTTTTCTTTAAATAAAAAACCACAGCATGGTACAGAATGATTTACTGGAAAAGAAAAAATTTCTAATATATTGTCTTCAAATAGCTTAGTGGTTTTTTTAAAATTAAGTGGATTGAAATTTAAATCAAAATTGTAGTTTTTTCCTGAAATTTGATTGTGGGCATTAATTAAATTTAAGAGGTCTTTAGGTGCATATATGTTAATAGGGCTTATTCTTCCAAGAAGACTCAAAGTAGATAAGTAACCAAATAATCCTAAAAAATGATCTCCATGAAGGTGACTTATAAAAATATGGTCAATCTTAGAAAATTTACATTTATATTTTCTTAATTGGATTTGAGAACCCTCACCACAATCTATAAGAAAATGTCGGTCTTGTATATTTAAATACTGAGAAGTTGGATTTCTGTCTAAGGTTGGAATTGCACCTCCACACCCGAGAATAGTTAGTTCAAACTTCATTTAAAAAAGTTAGAAATTTCTAATGATGAACTATTAATCTTTTAGTAGATCTAAATAGACCATTGCTAATAGAATAAAGATAAACTCCGTTAGGGAAAATTGAAGTATTTACAGAAATACTATTTAATCCAATATTTGAAATGAAATTTTCTTGTAATAATGTAGCACCCAATAAGTTGGTAATTTGAAAGGAAATATTCTCAGAACTTAATGAGTTATAGCTTATATATGATATTTGATCTGATGGATTTGGGATAGCATCATTTAATTTAAGTGAACTGGATGCTAGTTGCTTAGAGTCATTTATCCCAACAGGACCAATTTGAATTATATAATCAGAAAATTCTACTGTATCACAAACAGGGACGGAATTTAGACCAAAGGAAATTGTAACACAACCAACAACTTTAAGATTAATAGGATAAGTACCATTTGTGGTTGGTGTCCCAGAAATAGTAGCACAACCTTGAGCGCCACCTGGCCAGGTACAATTTGAAGTATCACAAGAAAAAGTTATTCCAGGTGGAATTCCATCTACAGAATATAATGAAATATAATCTAAAGGAATTCCACTGTAAGAAGGATCTAAATCTCCAGCATCTGTTGGAATTTTAAAATTTATAACTTGCTGATAATAAGTTCCAGAATTACCACCTGTAAAATTTTGAGTTGTATTTGGCCAAATTCCCCAAAGTGAATCTGCATAAATGGGATCTGGAACACATTGAGAATAACTATATGTCAAAGAGAATAGTGAAAAAGTAATAAATAGTAATTTTTTCATGATATGTTTTTTAAAGCAGTTTCTTCGTTATCAGTTATATTGAACACAGTATCAAGCTGGGAGATAGAAATAATTTTTTCAACCATAGGATTTAATCCAAAAATATTTAAGGAACCTTCTTTTTCATTTACTATTCTGTTTCCAACTAACAAAGCACTTAAACCACTTGAGTCACAGTATTTAGCTTGGGACAAATCAATTATAAAGTTTATGCAACCGTTATTACTATGATGAAGAAATAAAGTCTTGAGCTCAGGAGCAATTAATGAGTCTAACTTTTCAGAAACACATCTTATAACAGTAATATTTCCTTTGTCTTCTATTTTAAAATTCAATTTTTAGATGTTTTAAACAAAAATAACATAATTCTTCAATTCTAGCTACGATTTATTGAACCAGCTAAAAGATATATAATAGCCATTCTTACTGCAACACCATTTTCTACTTGATTTAATATTATTGAGTTATCCGAGTCTGCTATTTCTGATGTTATTTCAACTCCCCTGTTAATCGGACCAGGATGAAGAATGGTTATTGGCTTTTTGATATTTTGTAATATCTCTTTATTTACCTGAAACTGCTGAGCATACTCTCTTACAGAGGGAAAATACTGTATGTCTTGTCTTTCAAGTTGGATTCTTAACACGTTTGCAACATCACACCAATTTAAGGCTTTTTCCATATCATGAGACACCTCAACATCTAAATCCTTAATATACTTAGGAATCAAAGTTGTTGGACCACAAACCATTACTTTTGCACCTAATTTTTGCAATGCAGATATATTGGATAAAGCAACTCTAGAATGTTTAATATCTCCAACTAAAACTACTTTCTTGCCTTCTACCTCACCAAGTTTATCTTTGATAGAATAACAATCTAACAAAGCTTGGGTTGGATGTTCATGAGTACCGTCTCCGGCATTAATAATAACAGTATTTGTTTTTTCTGCTAAAAACTTTGCAGCACCAGAATGAGGATGTCTCATAACCAGTATATCAACTTTCATTGACAAAATATTATTCGCTGTATCTACTAATGTTTCCCCTTTTTTTAAACTGGAATTACCGGCAGTAAAATTTACAACTTCTGCAGAAAGTCGTTTTTCAGCAAGTTCAAAAGACAGCTTTGTTCTTGTGCTATTTTCAAAAAATAAATTAGCAATAGTAATATCTCTTAGAGTTGGCACCTTTTTAATTGGTCTATTTATTACCTCTTTAAAACTATCTGCAGTTTTAAATATAAGATCAATATCAGACTTGGTTAAGTCTTTAATTCCCAGTAAATGTGATACACTTAATTCTTTCATATTTAAATTGGTGAATACAATAATATTTGGTCTTTCCCATGTTCTTCTTCCCAGAGAACAGTTACTTTTTCTTCTTTGATAGTATCAATGGATTTCCCTATGTAATCTGCTCTAATAGGAAGATTTTGAACAAATCTTCTTTCAATTAAAGTTAAAAACTCTACCGATTGGGGTCTTCCAAAAGTCATAACAGCATCTAAAGCAGATCTTACAGTTCTTCCTGTAAAAAAAACATCATCAATTAATATTACTTTTTTATTTTCTATGGAAAAATCAATATTTGTAACACTAGGAATTAATGGTTTTTCTTTCCTTCCAAAGTCGTCTCTAAAAAAGGTAATATCTAAAGAGCCTGTTAAAACTTTATTATGAATAGATTTCTCTAAACAGTTTTTTAATCTATTGGACAAAAAAATACCATTTGGTTGTAAACCAATTAAAACTGACTCAGAAAAATCGTGGTGGTTCTCTATTAATTGAGAACAAAGCCTGTTGATGGTTAGAGATACTTGCAGGCTATTTAGAATCTCAGTAGATTTCATTAAAAGTTAAAGATATAACCTATTTAGTAATAAATTCACATCGAATCCAAAAATCTTTGTAATTTATCCTAAATTCATTCCCAAGTAGAACAAAACTTTTATCAATAAACTATATTCTAAATAATTATAAAATGGAAAAATACATACTTTCTATAGATGCAGGTACAAGTAGTTCAAGAGCTTTGATAATTGATAAAAAGGGAAATATTAAAGGAATTTCTCAGTTTGAATTCCCTCAAATATTCCCAAAGGAAGGCTGGGTAGAGCATAATCCCAACGAAATTTGGGAAACACAACTAAAAGCAATTAAAGAAGTTCTAAAAAAAACTAGAACAAGTCCCGAAAGAATTCATTCTTTAGGAATCACTAACCAAAGAGAAACAACGGTGATTTGGAATAAAAAAACAGGAGAGCCTGTTTACAATGCCATCGTATGGCAAGATAGAAGAACAGCAGAAATTTGTGACGATTTAAAAAAACAAAATCTAGAATCTATTTTTCAAAGTAAAACAGGTCTATTGTTAGATCCCTATTTTTCAGGAACTAAAATTAAATGGATTTTTGACAATAATCACTCACTGTTTAAACTTGCTAAAAATAACCAACTGGCTTTTGGAACAATTGATTCTTGGTTGATATGGAAATTAACCAATGGCAAACATCACGTAACAGATGTCACTAATGCAAGTAGAACACTTATTTTTAACATTAAAGAATTAAAATGGGATCAAGAATTAATGGATTTAATTGGAATTCCAGATAATATTTTACCAAAAGTTGTTTCTTGTTCTGAACATATTGGCAATACTGAAAAAAATATTCTAGGGGCAGAAATTCCAATAAGTGGAATAGCAGGTGACCAGCAAGCGTCTTTGTTTGGACAAATGTGTCTAGAAGAAGGGGATATTAAAAACACATATGGAACAGGATGCTTTTGCATGATGAATACTGGAGAGAAAATTATAAAATCAAAAAACAGGCTCCTATCCACAATTGCTTATCAATTAAATAACAAAACTTTTTACGCTATTGAAGGAAGTATTTTTACAGCTGGATCTCTTGTTCAATGGCTAAGGGATCAACTTGGAATAATTTCCAATGCTTCTGAAATTGAGTCTTTAGCATCCACAGTAAAAGACAATGGAGGAGTCACTTTTATCCCTGCTTTATCTGGACTTGGTGCTCCCTACTGGAATCCTAAGGCTACTGGATCTATATTAGGAATAACAAGAGGAACTGAGAAAGGACATATTGCTAGGGCAGCTTTAGAAGGGATTGCAATAAGAACCTATGAAATAATACAAAACATGCAAAAGGATGCGAATACACAGTTTACCAAGCTTAAAGTAGATGGAGGAGCAAGCAATAATAATTTATTAATGCAAATTCAATGTAATTTAATTGAAGCAAAAGTAATTAGGCCTGTAATTACGGAAACTACAGCTCTGGGTGTTGGATTTTTAGCTGGTTTGGGTTCTGGCTACTGGAAATCCATTGAAGATTTGAAAAATATATGGAAACACGAGAGAGAGTTCTTACCAGAAATTTCTAATAAAGAAAATATCTTATCCAAATGGAAGGAAACAATAAATGTTTTATATTAATTTTAATTAAAAATGGAAATACATCCTTATTTATCTGAACTTATTGGCACTGCAATACTTTTACTTCTTGGAAACGGTGTAGTTGCTAATGTCAACCTAAAAAAGACCTATGGAAATGGTCAAACTAAGTTGTTATTAATTGCTTTTGCATGGGGATTGGCTGTTTTTGTTGCTGCCTATATTACTTCAAAATCTAGTGGTGCACATTTAAATCCAGCTGTAACTCTAGGACTGGCATTTGCAGGAAAATTTTCGTGGATTTTTGTTCCAGGATATATTATAAGCCAAGTCTTAGGAGCCATGATTGGAAGTTGGTTATGTTATATAATTTATATTGACCATTATAGAATTTCCGAAGATGAAAACACAATTAGAGGAACATTTTGTACTGCACCTGCTATCAGAAATTTTAAAAACAATTTTTTTTCGGAAGTATTAGGAACATTTATATTGGTTTTTGGTATTTTATTTATAGCCAACCCAAATATAGAATTAAACAATTCTCCAATTGTCAACTTTGGAATAGGGTCTCTTGAGGCACTTCCTGTAGGACTTTTAGTAATAGTAATTGGTATGACTTTAGGAGGAACAACAGGATATGCAATAAATCCAGCTAGAGATTTTGGACCGCGTATTATTTATTCTTTGTTACCAAGAAAAAATAAAAAGCCAGACTGGAACTACAGTTGGATACCAGTAATAGCACCGTTTACAGGCGGAGCTTTAGCAGGTCTGATTTATTTATTTATTTCTTAATCTGATTTTAAAAAATCTATTGTCTTTAGAGATAACTCTTTCAAAGAATCTGGAAGATTTGATTTGGTCCATGGGTGTTTGGAACCAAAAGTATGGTTGGTTCTAACTTTAAAAATACTAGAATTGGCTGCCCACTTAGCCATATCTAAAGCATATTGATTGGGAACAACTTGATCTAATGAACCATAACAGGCTAAGAACTTACCACTATAATTTAATAAAGCAGTTTTAATAGAAAGCTTTGATTCATTTTCTATAAAATCGTTGTAAAACTGAATTGAAATAGGCATTTCTTGATTGGTTCTTGAATTTGATATATACCTTATTCCATTTTCTTTCCATTGCTCTAATTCTTCATTTTTTGGAAATCTTTCTTTAAAATCGGCAACTCCTGCCCAAGAAACCAATTTATCAATTATAGGATTATTTAAAGTAGACAAACATGCTATTGCTCCACCTCGGCTGTGTCCTACAATATAAATTTGTTCGTATTTACTATTGTAATTATTAAAAACAATATAATCTATTACTCTTTGTACATCATTTAACTCTATAGAATAATTATTCAAGCTAAAAGACTGTAAATCAAGAAAATTTGACGGGTTATCTAAAGTACCACCATTGTGAGAGAAATTAAATTTTAAAAACTTAAAGCCATTTTTAGCAAACAAGTTGGCTACTAAATTCCAACACCCCCAATCTTTAAACCCCTTGAATCCATGACAGAATACAACTAAATTCTTAGAATCTTTTTTGTAGGTTAGATCACCAATTATTGGTAAATCTTTGTCATTATCACTATTTATTATAAAAGTTTCTTTTAAAAACAATTTTCTTCTTAAGAAACGGTAATAGTATTGATCTTGTCCCCTTCACTAATTAAATCAATCACCTCTAAACCATCAACTACTTTACCAAAACAGGTGTGGTTTCTGTCAAGATGGGCTGTATTATTTCTACTGTGGCAAATGAAAAATTGAGAACCTCCAGTATTTCTTCCAGCATGCGCCATGGACAATACACCTTTATCATGGAATTGGTTTTCACCATCTAATTCACAATCTATACTGTAACCCGGACCACCAACACCAGTTCCCTCAGGACATCCGCCTTGAATAACAAAATCTGGAATAACTCTATGAAAAGTAATTCCATTGTAAAATTCTTTTTCAATTAAATCTATAAAATTCTTTACTGTTTTTGGAGCATCTTTTTCATAAAACTCAACAGTCATTTTTCCTTTTTCTGTATCGATAATTGCTTTTTTCATAATTTATTTATCTAGTTAGCTTTTTATATTTTATTCTTGTGGGAACAATATCGTTACCCAATCTTTT
>Ga0233444_10003400_pt1 | contig 15846 bp, 13 predicted proteins | sample SI_124_October20_6_FD_182792 | JGI IMG/M metagenome (GOLD analysis project Ga0233444, IMG submission 182792) | Seawater microbial communities from Saanich Inlet, British Columbia, Canada - SI_124_October2016_10_MG | ecosystem: Environmental > Aquatic > Marine > Inlet | place: Canada: British...
TTTGTGGCGGTGTGGAATGGTTTTCGAATCCACAGCAGTGTGTCTTCTTCCTGAGAGTCGAGCTCCTTTCGGGGGTCGTATCCAGCATGAACCAACCGCCATTTTTCAAGGACGATATGCGATGGTAGACGTTCCATCCATTCTTTATCATCAACAATTTGCAGCAACAGCTGTTCAGAATCCTCTTGACCCAACTCATCGGTGTAGTCACGAATATAGGAAGCAACTGTAGCTTGTCCACCGTTATAGAGCCACATTCGCATGTCACTCCCAGGATTACTGATTCGTTCCATGTCGAATCCTTCAACCATCATGTCCTCGTGATTTCCTTTGACACTGTGAATTCTTGGATCACTGCGAGCAATTCGTACGACGTCGAAACTGTCGGGTCCACGGTCAATCAAATCACCAAGCAAAACCACTCGGTCATCCATGCTTAATTCGCATTCATCCAACAGATGTTCAAGCGTTCTTGAAAATCCGTGCACATCACCTATGGCCCAAACATTGTGCCCGTCGTCGAGTGCTTTCTGCAGGTCATTTTCTATGTACTGTTGTCGCATTTTTCTTACCGTAATAGAGAGTATTCAACAATACTTAAAGGACGAATCCACCGTGTTTTGATAATCAATTTCAAGTCATTTTCGAATCCAGCAAACGAAGGACGAGTTGGCAATGCTTATGATGGGCGTGCAAGTGGACGGTTTGCGAAAGCACCCTAATGGGCGTGTAGATCAGTTGGAAGATCGCTACCTTGGCATGGTAGAGGCCCCGAGTTCAAATCTCGGCACGTCCACTCTCAATGATATATGACTCCACGAGAGTCGGACGTGCGCATCAACGAATCCAAATCCAACCACCTTCGTTGATTGCTCGGCACGTCCACTCTCGTTGAAACATAAAACACGTAAGTGGAGCTGCGCACCAACGGAATCGAATCCATTAAAGATTGCTAGTTTTTTTGTAATTTATCTATCACCTATTAAGAATAAAGTATCATGAATATGGATTGGATTGAGGTGAATCGTCTTCGTCGTTCAACTCTTGATGAGAATTGTTCAATGCGTTCTTTTCAGGTTTTGGTTTTCTACTCCGTTTGCCAGAGTGCTTTCGTTCAAGAGCACATCCCGAGATGTGCTGCTGCCGAGTAGATTCTTCCGAAGCGTATGGATTTGATCCACTCGTATTCCCACCTGCTTGGTCGCCTGATGTTTTGGCGATATTGAGGAGTGTTTTCTTTAGATGTTTGAAATCTTGCGAGGACTTTCCCTTACTGCTAGAATAAATTGGATATGTGTTTCCAAAAATGGAAAGTGTCGGATCTCTAACATCGGGTACACATCTCAAAATCGTAGTAAACCGTTCAACAATCTTGGGATTGTTACGGTCAATTACGAAGTGTAATTGGTCGATTTTATTAATCCGTATAAGTTCACAAACGCCACATATATCGTCAACTATTTTTCCAAATCGGTAGGGTATGGCATCGCTAAATAGAACCATGATTTTATCTGCCTTAATGTCCCAATCAGCCTTCATTGCGGCAAGGCCAATTGCGTCAAACGTGGATTCGGGCTCGGGGCCGCCGCCTTCTGCAGTCAAATTTGTTAATGTATCCGTGAAAGATTTTGTATCGGAAGTAAAGGTCTTACCGTTCTTGAATGAATGAAGGTGCATGCGATGAAGATGACTGTCTTGTTCTTGGGTTAAGTCTCTATATTCTACAAGGCCTAAACGTATCTGTACTGATGACTCCGAGTAAATATTTACTACATCAGCAATCGTGTGGGTGACCGCAGCAAGTGAATCTTCCATCGTACCGGTACAGTCAAGCAGAAACATAACATCTGCTCTTCGTAGAGTTCGAGCAGTTTTTGTAGAGGATACTATGCTTTCTTTATTAATCGAAAAGTCAGTCATCGTTCTTCACCTTCCATAATTTGTATCAATAATTCGATTGGTTGCCGCTTATTGAGGTCAATCGAAAGAGCAGATGTGATCCAGGGCCAGATGTGCTTGAGTCCACTGGGTGCTTTAGATTCAAGTATCGACCCAACCACATTACTTTTACTGCTCATTTTCCGATGGTTGAATTTCTTAGCCCAACCCTCATCGAAGTTATCTTGTTTCCATACCTGTGGCGAAAGCCATTCTATCAATAACAACCCAAAAGACCAAACATCTGAATTTTGGGAGATGGCTACTGGACCATGTTGGTCTACTTCAGGTGCCATGTAGTCCTTATTGGCCCAAGACCTTACTAAAGGCTCACCTCCAACAACGGATAACGTTTCAAAGTCAATCATTCGTATCGAATCATCTGTGTCATCAAGAAGAAAATTTTTCGGGGATATGTCCCCATGAGTATATCCAAAACCATGAACATGTTGTATGCACATTGCCATGTTTTTAGCGGCAGTAAGGCGCCGCGATAAGCCTTCCTTTGTTGGTTCGTTATGCGTTAGATAGTCAGCAACCTCTTTTGAAGCAACGTATTCGAAGAGAATACATGGAATCTTAAGCCCGAAGGATTCAATGACTACATGTTCGATCGGTTTGACAATGTGGGATGACTGCGGCAGTGGATTGGATATTTCATTCTCAACACGCTGAGTAATTCCGTCATCTTTGGCGTTGGCTCGTATGATTTTGATGGCGAATCGATTTTGATGGGAGTCGAACGCTTCATAGACGAAACTTGAGCCTCCCGAACGAATAACCTGCCCAATGTAAATCTCGCCCGTTATTGGAAACCTGACAATTTCTCCAGTGCCTACCTCTGTCATCAAATCACGACCCTGAATCCTTTTGGTACTCGAAGCGGATTATAAGCGTCATCGAAATTCCCGTAGTTATAGAAATAATATGGCGTCATACCTTCGTCAATGGATGCTACGGTGATTTCACCATGTTTTGCTGCCTCCTCAATACGAATTCCGGGACCAGCTTGATGTCCGTGGACAACTGTCTGTATTTGGTCACGAAGATCTTTGTCAACGTATAGGTGAATGTCTGTGCTTGACTCTTTCCATCCCCTCTCCCAAAGGTATGAAGGGCTGACGATGGCCCCTCCCTTCATCCTCGCTATGGCTACAGAAAGGTGTTGGTTTGTTTGCAAGACTTTGAGGTCCTCCCAGATTTCTCCTGGAACACCTTGAAGACCATTAGGTTCTGCGTGCATAAACAAGTGTCCTTCACCAATAATCAAAGATATCGCCCCGGGTATGGGATGAGAATCAATGCCAGATATGGAGCGTAAACCGTCTAAAAATTCAATGCCAAATCGGTGCATTTCCCAAGTAGATTTTTTCATCATTGTCTCAATTTTGGAAGGACTGAGTTGAAGTTTTTTAAGTACAGGATCCACCATTGAGTTGTATATCTTAAGAGATGTGGGTTTGAGTGTCTTTGTAAGGGCGATATGCTGGGAAAGAAGAACTGCACCTAATCCCCCGCGAATGATTTTAAAATTTTTTATCAACCCTTTTTCGACTGTATCTTCGCCAGTTAGAAATGGTTGGTGAAGAAAAGAACCAGCATGCTCTTTATTGGCTTCTGCCATGTAGTTATACTCATTTTTTGACCAACGGTCATAATCACTTTCGATCAACATTTGCTCGTGGTTTCCTATCAACATCCATCTTGCACCCATATTGGTTAGGATAGATTGTCTGACCGCTTCTAAAATCAATTCGTTATGGTCTCCACGATCGACTAAATCCCCGACTAACACAAGTGCTTCATCATTCTTGACCTCATCAATTCGGACACGATGAAAAGAGGTTTGGATTTCAGTAGAGCGGAACGGATTTCCATCAAGTCCAACACGGGGGAGTGCGCGTTCTTCGTTAATTCGTTGCATTGGATTTGGGAACAGTGACGACATCTCTCCTGATTTTCCAATGTCGCTACCTCCAATGTAGATTTTTGCTAACCCGTGTTTGATTAAGTAATTCATAAGGCCTGGCGCCCAACCGTGCAAATCGCCAAGAGCATGAATCGTTAAAAAAGATGAAGATTTATTGATTTGGAATTCAATTAATCCTTCGGAAGGGCCATCATGTCGTTTTTTCCTATCACTTTGGTATGCTTTGACAAGATTATTTTGTAGCGTAGTAAGTTGATCACGTTCTTTTGTGAATTTCGAAGTATCTTTGTGAACTATTTCGGTCAAACGCTCTCGATTTCCCTTCTCCTCGTTGATTTTAACTCCAATTTCATCTGCTCTTTGAGATGCGATACCAGCGTTTTTCTTTGAATCAATTACCTCTTTGCGAAGAGCTGTAATTTCATTTTCAAGGCATGTGATCTTATGCTGCAAGTCGGCTTGAACGTTTATGAGGTTCGAAGATTCAGAAATATATCCTTTCTGCTGTTCGGTAAGTTTTTCGATCACTCTCGTCAAATCAGTTAATGCCTCTTTTTTTTCTAGGATATTACTTCGAAGATGAATAAGATCTTGCTCATGTCCGATTGATAGTTCTAATGCTTTTTGCAGTTTTTCCAAACTTGTAGACTTACCGTCAAAAAGACCCATGCTATCGCCACTACGGACACTATAAATAGACTTGACCTTCATCGAAGTTCATGACTCGTAAACCCCTACGCGTGAAGTTTTTGGACCTTCTTCTAGCAAGATCGCCGCTTGTTTACGTAGACAGTTCTGAATGGGAGCGTGTCCAAGGTGCACTTCAGTCGGCTATCACCGATGAATCAAAAGAGACCAATAAACCTCGTCGGTTACTTGTCAAGATGTCTGCAATTCGAGCCAAACCCGAGGTTTGGGATGTCGGTGAGCAGCGTTGGGTTCGTGATCATGAAAGTATTAAGGAAGTGGCGAAATTTGCTGAATGGCAGCAGCACATACGTTGGTTTCGGGATCAATGTCCACATCCTGTGTGCCTCTTGCTAGATGACATGCAGGGAAAAAATTCAGCACTAGGGGACACTCAGGATAAACTCGTGATGGCTACGCTTAGGGACTTCGTACGTGTCAAGAAAGATACTTCCAACCCCGTCAACCAACGCAAGACAATCGTTGTCGCTTCCGAAGGTTGGAACTATCCGCCTGAAATTCGACATGAACTCGTCACCCTAGAGATGGACTTGCCCGACATCAATATTTTGAATACGACATTACGAATTACCTGTGAAGATTTCAGTGTTCCACTCCCTAAAGGAGAGATGAAAAATGTAATCCTCAAATCGGCACTAGGACTTACTGTCATGGAGGCTGAACAAGCTTTTTCCTCTGCCATTATAGATTCAGAAGGGGAATGGAATGACAGTTCCTCAAAAGTGGTTCTTAAACGCAAGCGAGATATTATTCGTCAATCCGGTGCTCTTGATTACCTTGAAGCAGACCAAAAATTAGATTCTATCGGAGGCTTAGACCTTCTCAAGGAATGGCTCAATTCTCGAGCTAATTTGTTTTCACCTGCTGCACGTGAACGCGGTATTTCTCAACCCAAAGGAATACTTCTGACGGGCGTTCCCGGATGCGGTAAGTCATTGACTGCTAAAGTCATCGGAAATGAGTGGGGTTTGCCAATTGTTCGATTTGATATTGGTTCGGTTTTCCAAGGAACAGTAGGTTCAAGCGAGCGAAACATACGCGATGCTCTCAAATTAGCAGAAGCAGTAAGCCCCTGTGTTTTGTTTATCGATGAGATTGAAAAGGGACTGGCCGGTTCTGGTGGCTCTGGGAATCTCGATAGTGGTACTGGGATGCGGGTATTCGGAACCATACTAAGTTGGATGAGCGACCAGAATTCAGGTACATTTGTTGTCGCAACAGCAAACAACTTGTCAAACTTGCCTGCAGAACTCAAAAGAAAAGGTCGGTTCGACGATATATTCTATGTTGGCTTGCCAGACGACACCTCACGCGAAGAGATTTTTATCATCAAGTTGAATGAGAAGGAACCATCTTGGAGAGAATCCGATCTCGACATGGACACTCTCGTTAGCAAAACCAAGAAATGGACAGGTGCAGAAATCGAGGCTGCAGTTAACGATGCACTTGTAAATGCATTTAACGACGGAAATCGAGCAATTAAGATGGATGACATTATGCAATTCATAAATAAAACAACGCCTCAAGCAGACTCGTTGAAAGACGATATTGATAAGATGATGAAAGAAGCGGATTTAATTGGACGCAGAGCCTCATCAAATCGTGATAAGTCTCAAAATAAAAATCGAGGGAATCGTTACGATTAGGGGGTGTCATCATGAGGAAAGAGACTGTAATTGTATCAATCAGCAAAAAAACAGGGGAAATACTACGGGCGGAATCTCACGGTGTCAAGGGAAAAGCCTGTCTCGATTTGCTCGAACAAATGTTTGGCAAAATCATGGATGTGAGCGAGGTTGAACTGACCTCTGAATATCATGAATCCGATGATTCCAAGGTTTCCCGACAAGATCATGTTGATATTACAGAAGGTGATGGACAATGAGCTATATCACTTGGGAGTCGCGCTCTAAATCACAAAACATACCCATTACATCAATTCGGTGTTTGGTATATGCTTTGTCAAACTCCTCCATTCAATTAAAAAATGTCCCCAGTGAAATCCGAGATCTGATTCGTGCTGAGGAACAATACAAGGTGGCCCTTGAATCGTATCAAGATGCGACATTGTTGACATTAGAGGATGTCAAAAAATTTGAGGAGAGTATAGGAATTCTTGTAAAAGCCAATGAGCAATTACACAATTCTTTACTTGTTGCCGAACAAAATCCTCCCTCTGTTTTAGAATTCCAGCACTCAGGTGTGACATACCTTGCGGAAAAAATTGTCGGCTCATACAAAATTTCTTGGACTGAAGAAGTTGAGAAATACGATGGAAGGGAAACTGGAAAAAAGAAGGAAAATAAGAAGACTGAATCTTTCGTTAACAACCTATGCAGAACGTATGAATTTTCTAAATCCAAACATGCCAGTGAACTGAAGACATTGCAAGATTCAATGGCGGAAATTGGCGCGGAAATTCCAGATGTTCTGGCACAGGCAATGCGGATTAGAAGCGCATGGGAACGGAGCGAGGAAAAGAAACGAGTTGATAATCTCGTCGCTGAACGAACCAAAGAGGTTATTTCGAATGCGAATTCACTCGGATTCACACACCACACCACTGATTTGAATGATATTGATGAGCCCGAAATTATCGTTACGATGGAGCGATTTGTCCAAACCAAATCTCCAGCAAGCAGTAAAAAGAATGTCAACCGATTTAGATTCTGATGCGATAGAAATTTGCAAACTCAAGTCATTGTGGATTGCAACATATGGATGAGAGAACAATCGACTCTATTGGTGGGATAATCCAGCATTACTTAACACTTAAATCGTAGTAGATTTTACGAGATATATGTCGATGGCGGACGGTAACCCGTTTGGAATGTCTGATGCTGATATCGGCCGTTTAATGGGTTTATCAAGTCAAGTAGGTTCATACACCGTTTCAGGATTTAGAAATAACCGCATTTCAAGGGCGTGCTCAGGATGTAACAATAGGAGTTACACGATTTTTTCAAGTCCCACTCTCGCTTACCACTGGTGCCAAAGTTGTGTTCCGTCTAGGTCTATTTCCGCTGAAGAATCGAAGGGATGCGGGCGTGTGGGGGTTCATCAGTGGGGATTCTTGCCAAATGGAGCGAGTAAATCGGTTTGCATAGGATGTGCGGGATTAACAATTACGACTCATAAAAAATCATCTTCTCTTGACGATTTTAAAAATACTTTGACACGCATTGAGAATAAGCAGCAAGAAAAGTCGAACGAGATACGCGCCTCACAAATCGATAAAGCAGAACCTTACATTAATTCTGGTCTTGCTGAACCATTTGCTCTAGCGATTGTAAATGGAGTCAGCAGTGAAGACGTCCTCGATCTGTGGGAGGCTTCTTGGTGGAAGCAATATCCGCCTGACGATGTATTAATTGTCTCAGTTCTCGAGGGGGTTCACACGGAAGAAGACGCCCGAAAAATAAATACATTTCGCGGTGAGCACCCTGAACTGGGTACTGCTGCAATTAAAAAATCGATTTCTGTTGAATGGGCGTCTATGCTTCTAGATGCAGGATTTGAAGAACACCCCGAAGCAGTTCGCGATGTGCTCAAAGGAGGAAATCCATCAATTATTGCGCGGATTCGTCAAATGGAAATAAATCATGAAGCATTACCACCTGAACTTTTAGATGCTGTTCTGCTCATGCCAAGCCCCCCTAAAAACAGTTCATCTCCTGCGAAATCAGGAAGAAAAGCACATGTTAATCACGAGGCAGAACTCGAATTTTTGATGCGCGAGATGAATGAGGATGACTGGAAATTACTCGGTAAAGCTTTCGAAAACCCTCGTAGCCGCCGAGATGTGAGGAAAATTTACGTAACAAATTGGCTGCCGAGCAAGTCAACGAAGGCCGAAATTCAACATTTTGCTAGTTTGTTTAATATTCCTGGTCGCTCCAAAATGCCCAATAAAGTTTTACTGGAAAAAGTACGTCAAAGAGCGCAGGAAATTCGCCGCGAAGTTCGCCGATTAATGGACCAATGAGGATAACTTATGTCGCTTCTCCGAATACATAGTCTTGTACTTCATACCAGAATTTACGGTCCTGGATTACGATCTGCAGTTTGGTTTCAAGGTTGTGACTTAGCATGTGAGGGTTGCTGGAATAAGGAATTGTGGCCCGCAAAGGGCGGAGAGTTGCGTGAACATGAAGATATTTTGACCGAATTGATCTCAGCATCCAAAACCGAAGGGGTGACCTTCCTCGGAGGGGAGCCTCTACAGCAGGCGGAGGCGCTCTTGCCACTTCTCAAGGACTTGAAGGCAATTGGGAAGAGCATTTTTTTATACTCTGGATATAATCGTAACGAATTAAATGAAATCCAAAAAGCATGTGTTGACCTAGCGGATATTGTCGTGCTGGGCCGTTATGTCGAATCGGAGAGAGATACTAACTTACGGTGGAGGGGTTCTAAAAATCAGACGGTAGAATTCCAAACTGAGCGGTACAGTGAGGTCGACAAAAATGGCGAGGCGTCGGAGTATGAGGTTCACATCAAAAGCGACGGAAGTTCGCTTCTCTTGGGTTATCCCCCAGATGCGATACGTTCATTCTTCTCTTGACATAGTACAACTCTAGGTACCAAAGCAGTCATATATCGTCTTTGACTGCTTATCAATATGTCGTCGGGGGGTGTGGATGAGTCTGCAATTGATTTTGAGCCACCATATTATGTACAATACCAGAAGTTAGAACATGGTCACAAAACGAGTGACCCTAAATACGCCGAAGATTGGGGTGAATACAAACGATTCATCTTGTTTCCATCACACTTACCTGATCTCTATATACCTACCCAAGACTCGTTTAACGAAACTGTTTCGGAATCCGCAGAAATGAATTTTGCATCTCGTTTTTTGCGATTTATACCACCGTCTCGGTATTTCCTCTCCGTACCATTATTGCTTTTATTTTTGATTTCTTCTATTATTTTGGTAATTGTGAAATTTCAAGCTCTGGAGATTGACAGGCACAGTGGAATTGCTGAAATTACTGATGCGGTTGGTGATTCAATAAGTCCTCTGACTACGTTCGTATTTGCTTTGTTTACAACTTTCGGGTTGTTCAGGCCGTATAACCAAAAGTTACGGTCTTGGAAGAATACCGATCGGCCTGAATGGCAGACCAAAAATAGAGACGGTGTATTCACTCATTGGCACTCACTTCATAACGATTTTCTTAGCAAAAGGGGAGTAAGTAAGGGAATGCAAAAAGCAATTAGATATACGATTGCAATTTATTCACTTAGGCCTCACGAATTTCACTGGGAGTCGAACAGTTCAACTCGTGGCAAATACATGTTGCCGTTTGCTGTTGAAGATAAGACCGGACAGGTTGATAGTTATGACAAAATAGACGAATATGAAAAAATTTTGAACAGCCAAGAGTATGCTGAATATCTTGAAGACGCGCTCGCTCTCCTTAGCGACGAGGATCTTGAGACATATCGACAGTTTAATCTTACCAGTTCACCAAAAGAAAGCGCACAAACAGGTATTAATCCCTCTCATAAGAAATACCGAGGAGAATTGATTAAGAAACTACACAAGCGTACGAGCATAATTTCGAATGATAGTATCATTCAAAAATGGAAAGATCTCTTGGACAACCCTCGGTTTGAATCACGAACACTGAAGAATGGCGGTGAAGGGGAACTCTCAGTTGAAGAATTCATGGATTTCTTGAAGGACGGTCAAGGGAGATGTTTCACAATAATCGGCAATTCTGGCCAGGGTAAGACCACGCTTTCACTTCAAATGGCTATTCATTTTTTAAATTCTGTGACCTCTCCAATTTTACCCTTATTCATTAAAGCAAGACAAATCGATGGCATTAATCCGAATGGGTCTCTATCACTTATCGATGAGCTACTGGGGCCATATTATGAGGACTGGAAACTAAAAATCGGTGGAAAAGTCCTGATTGTCGATGGTATTGATGAAAACATCAATATTCATTCCCAATTGGTGGATAGGCTTTCCAAAACGGCAAGTTTTTATCAGACAAACTTACTGGTAACCGGGCGTTTAAACACGCGTTCTGGTGCAGATTTTTTATCTTATGAACTCTCTAACTTCTCCGATGATTACCTTGACACTATGATTTACAACTCAAGCGATATACGTGAAAATCGGCTATATCTCAATGACTATCTCCCCGACAGCATCAAACAACACCCCTTAGTCATCTTTGGATCTGCCGAACGAATTGCCGATTGCGATGACAATTTTGCACAGGCTAACCTCACCTCAGCATCTATTTCCAGTTTAATTTTTGAACGTGATGTGGATGAGTCTAGAAAAAAGCATGGTAACTCGAAAGATACCACTTCAACATCTAATCTTTCAAAGGTGATTAGCAAGTACATTGCATCTCGCATCCTAAATGAACCTGAAATTGTAAATGAGGATTCTCCGGCTTACGTTTCTGCCCGAAAATGGGAGTTAATCGATGATAACGGTGTAAATGAACCTCTCCTTGAAGGGTTTTTTCTCACGCAGAGCATCACTGCCGCAGACCAAGATACCTTTGCGAGAGTTTGGAAAAACCGTTATGAACACGACCGAATGTCTTGGGAAGGACTTGTGCGTGCGAGTCTTACTTCACAGAATTCACATTTGAAGTGTCTGAGGCCGTTTGTCAATGGAGAGCATTCAATCAACCAGTGGAGAAGTATTCTGAATCTCGCTGGAGAAGAATGGGTCCTTGCTGATGAATCTACAAAAGGTGATATTGTTCGAAGGGTGGGTTTTGAGGCTGATGAAACTGGCAGGCTGAGTTTCCAAAACGTAGGCGGCATTCCAAAGGATTTCCTTGAAGAGGACTTAATTTTGGACGTGCTTTCGTTCCATTGCGAGACATGGAAATTTGATTATGACAAATGGGTTGAGACACCAGATGGTAGTTGGAATACTCTCGCCAGTCAGATCTTAAGGAGCCATGGTCAAACATACGTAAAGAAAGCAAGAATATTGCTCAAAACAATTGAACGATGTGTGTACAACAAACCGTGGAAAAGTGTTAGTTTGAACAAGGATATGCTCGCAGAATCTGTTCGTGAATTTGGACCGCATACGTTGTTTTGGGACCTCGGAGCAGAAATCCATGAACCTCACAAGAAACACCAGCATAGATACCTCCAATCGCTGACTAATCCGACAGACTCTACGAGAGTTCAACCGCGGAGCAAAGTATCTTGGACGCAACGGTTTTTGTTTCAAAGCTCTCGTTCATCATCGTACATGTTCCCCTTAAATCCCAATACCCCCAAGAGAATGGCCGCATTTTCTAAAATCCCGACTTCATTGAGAACATTACTTCAGCGTGAATTTGAAGAAATCAAGGAACTTGCTGAAAACTCCAATGCTCAAAATTCTAGGCTACAAAATGTAATGATATTCCTTGAACTTGCAATCAACGGTTCCAGATTTGATTTATTCGCCTTCAATTATTCTGATGCTGGGACAAAGGACATCCACAAAAGTATGGCAGAGCTTTCGCAGTCTGTTGACGATGAAGGTCTTCAACTGCTAAAGTTCATCTATGCCCGCTTAAGGAATGGACTCCGAGGGTTCAAGGATTTATTTTCAAGCACGATTGAGCCACAGGAACGCTATAAACCTCAACCATACCAACCGAACCACCACCAAAAATATGACTTCGCTCTTTCGAGAAAATCTATTTCATTAGAAGAGTTGAAATCACCTCAAGATGGGAAGATGATGGAATTGAAAACACTTCAAAAGGTAAAAGATTTGAATACAAGAAATGATTGGAAGGCCACCCCACCATTCCATGGGGCTCTCGATAAGAGATTAACAGTGATGTCACCGAAGAAATCTTCATCTTTTGGATTCGAAGTGGTCTCCTTCATCATGCGCTATCCAAGTATTTGGGTCAATGACGAGGACCACATCAGTACCAGGTACACTGTATTTCAGAACCGGATTTATTCTCCAATTCCACATGACCTCATTGAGATGTCCTACGCACATCATTGTTTGGTCTTAGATAATAAAAACAACAACGGTGGTAACAGATTTCCGTGGATGGTTTTGCCTTGGTTTAATGGTCCCAATAAAAAATTGCTCGACATCATTAAAAACTTTGACAGAAGCACTGAGGCTAAAAACCCATCAAAATATCAGCAACTTACTTTACTAAGTAATGATTTAAAGAAATTTGGTAAAGTCTCAAATCAACGCCAGGCCCAAGAGATCGGAGAGCAGTATGGTATTACCAACGATTCCAATGTTGAATATTTTGGCACCTGTGCCCTTAGGAATGGCCCAGATGATTATGGGCACTATTACATTCATCATTTGACGGGGGATGCTCGAAGTGATTTCTATGTCACTGAAAATTCGACAGATGATTCTTGGAGACAACTTAATCAGATGTATGAGGAGTTTGGAAAGGATTTTGAAAGAACGGTGTATCTAAAATTTAACATTTCAATAGAACAGAACCCCGCAAATAAGCACTGTATAATCGTGGCAGAGAATCTTAAACTTGTCTGTCAGTCATGTTTTGAATCTGATCGAAACATGGATTTGGCTTTTCCAACCATGTGTGAAAATTGTATGGCTCATCACAGGCTGAACAGCGATCACAATTTCCTGCGCCATGTTAAAATGATATATCCGAACATAAAGGCAGACGTTATTTCAAGAACAGTTACATTACCTTTGGGACAGTACAACAAGCCAATTAAAGAACTTAAGAGAATAAGCGTCAAAATAGAAAACTTGTCGCTTTTCTACTCTTCCAACACCACGGAACAAGAGCATTGGATACATGAGCATCCTAATTGCAAAGACTGTAAGTGTACATCTGGAACTCTGGTAAAGTCCTTTGACAAGAAATCAATTCTTTGTCAAGACTGCATAAAAATACGTGAAGATAGGATGCCTTCCAGACTTAGACCTTTGCAAGACAATGTGGTGGTTACCGACCCATACTATCAAAAAAAGATTCTGAAAGCAATGAATAGTGTTTACGTTGGTTGGCAAGAAAGGGTTAGGGGCATAAGATATGGTATTCATTATGACGAGGAAAGTCTTACTAAAACTGTTAACATTAAGATATACTGTGTCGATCCAGGGATTTTCATTGGAAAGAATCGAGTGAAGGAAAATGAATTGTTAGGACATCTTGAAGATGATGTAGAGGTTAAGTTCATTGATGCTACCAAAAATCCAGTTCCACAGAGAAAAAATGCACCGTCTACATACAAACCAGGGGTGGATGAGTATTTCGATGAACTTCACGGAACTGATTTGCTAAAAAGGTGGGCGAAAAAGCAGGGTCGAGATTCCCGAAGTTACGGTGGAGATCGTTAACTTTGGAGTAAGCCCATGTCGGCGAGAACATAAGCATCATTTTCTCCGTTGAAAATGCGTTCGATGACGATTCTGTCCATCTCCCCATACTCTCTCCAGAGGTTCACCAAACGGGAAAACTGTTCGGCATCAGAAGCTCTTTCATAGAGTAACGGGAATTCGTTCTCAATGGGTCTGACTACTTTTTTCATCATTGATTTTATATCTTTTTTTGCAGCACTGCTTGATTGAAGCCCGGTGATTTCGTTCATAATCCATCTTTTCCCACCATCATAGCCCGAACTCGCTTTGGGTTTGCCTATTGGCGTCCAAATATCAAGTAAGATTTGGCGGAACGTTGGAATCGTCGATATTGATTTAATCACAGGTTGTAAATCTTCAATAAAAGATTTATTCATGTCGTGCCTTCGACATTCCTCGATTAGGTCTGTGGTTTGTTTTTCCAATTCAATACGCCGTTGTTCCGCAATGCGAACTTCTGCTTTTCTTTTAGCAACCAATTCCAACCGCTCTTTTTCTATTCTAGCACTCTCACGTAATTTCTTTTCGATAGATAATTTTCGCCTTTCTTCAGATTTTTGGCGTTTTCTTTCCTCATCATTACGAACCTTCAAAACAAAAATGTAAATTCCGGCGATTAAAATCAGCAGAAATATGAACATCACTGAGTTTTCTACTACGTAACTCGTGATGTCAGACACCAATTGAACAATAAAATCGATAATCCATAAGACAGCAAGAAAAATCAACCAAGCGATTATCAGAAAGAAAATACCGGCTATAATATATTCCCACATCTCTAAAACCTACTCCGGCGCAGTGCTTGACAAACATACGGTCGGCAATTTCTTGGAATTCATATACCACTTCAAGTATTCGCATGTTCTACATTTCCTTTCAAGATTATCAAATGTTTACTTGGGAAATAGTATGTCAACTCTTTTCAATCTGTGTTCGTTTTTGCGACCCTTTAATAGAATTTGAAGTCAATGCCATGTAAATAAAGGGCATCACAATGCCCAGGTAAGGGCTTAAGTTGTTTTCGAGTTAAGATTCAAAAATTTGTTTGGATGTTCCACCCAAGAATATGATTATTGATGTTCCTTACTTTAATTGCGTCAGATTATTCATTTACATCAAGTAGGGGCAGTACCGAACCGTCATAAGCACCACTGTATTACGAATGCACATGCAGAAATGGAAGTACATGCAATCGAACAAAGATGCTGAATGGAATAAGTTTGGCAAAAGTGGTTGGGAAATGGTGACTGTACTGCAAGCCAAAGACGGCTCTCACCTCGCTTTCTTCAAAAAGCCCCTAAACTGAAACCCGTTGGTTGAGTGAATCTTCACTGAACATAATTACGGTTTCACCGTGACTTTGGGAATGATGCGAATCAATTCCCACCGATGACAAAGTCCTTCCAACGCTTCATGTATTCAACGAACACTGGGCTGAGGTCGACATCAAGCAAGTGCTGTTCGGTAAACGGGGGGCGTAGTGGAGAGTAGTCGGGGTCTGCCAGATGCATCGGCCAATCCGGATGTGCAATGGCAACCCGTGCCACACCGACCAAGTCAGCGCCTTCTTCCATCAGCCATTGTGCATCTTTGGATGTCCATACCGCACCCGTGGAAATGAGTGGTATGTGCTTTGGAACAACCTCAGCAAAGCGATTGGTTAGGCTTGGTCCGTCTTCATCTCCGGCAACTCCTTGGAACACATCCCAGCAGGAGATGTGGAGCATATCTATGTCCATCGTACTGAGAATTTCTGCCAGTTGGAGACTTTCATCAAGTAAGATTCCTGCCTTTTCGATGATGGGTGAAATACGCACGCCGATGATGAAGTCAGATCCTGTGGCTTCTCGAACTGAAGTAATCATGTCACGCAAGAACTTGCTTCGCCCCATGATGTCGCCTCCCC
>Ga0233444_10003401_pt1 | contig 15845 bp, 13 predicted proteins | sample SI_124_October20_6_FD_182792 | JGI IMG/M metagenome (GOLD analysis project Ga0233444, IMG submission 182792) | Seawater microbial communities from Saanich Inlet, British Columbia, Canada - SI_124_October2016_10_MG | ecosystem: Environmental > Aquatic > Marine > Inlet | place: Canada: British...
AGTTACTGAACCAACAACATCAGATTAGTGTTGATTTCGCTCATAAGCAGAAGGATGAATTTATCGTGTATCACCTTGATAAGGGTCGTCGCGAGACACCCAGTGGCTGGGACCAAAAATTCCTTAAGTGGGTGAAAAAAGAGCAGGTATACCAACAGACAGCTCACGCAAAAGCACAAAAACAAACTCAACATCAGAGTAAGACAAAATATGAAGAAGCCCGCTTCGCTGCTCAAGAACGGCGACAAAAAGTTACCCGAGCTGTGCTGGATATCGGCAATACCGACTGGTAAAGTAAACTCCTCTACGGGCGCGACAGTAGCCAATGTCAGTGCTCAGACCAAAACACTGGTTAACATGTTGTTCGCCCGTTTTATGACTATCTATGGCCATAAATTCAAAAGTGCGTTTGAATCAAACCAGGAAATTGTTATCGCAAAGCGCGAGTGGGCCACTAGTTTACAGGGATATGGTGAAGATGTATTGGTACTGTCCATTGAACGGGCTAAGCGTGAATACAGCTGGATGCCCTCTATCGCTGAGTTCTTGCAACTGTTGCGGCAATGTCAGCAAGCGTTTGGGTTGCCCGATTCTGAATCAGCTTATATTGAATCCTGCCAACATGCAGATAGACCATCCTGCCATAGCTGGAGCCATGCAGCAGTCTACCGTGCTGGGCGTATGACCGGGTGGTATGAATTACGGCAAAGTGAATCAGAACGAGTAGTTGCCTGTTATAAAAATAATTATCAGAAACTGTGTGAACGGGTGCTTCGGGGTGAACAATTGGATATGCCACCGTTACCGGCCCTGCCGAACCGATCTACAAATGATTTATTCAAGTTGATTGATCAGTGGTGTGTCCTTGCTGGCGTTACACCCCAGCAAGGACACAGCTTACTATACTACTTGCATAAATACCCAGATACACCTCTGTATCATCAATTGTATGAACAAGCACAGCATCAAGCTACAGAGCTGGGGCTGAAAATTACCTTACCCGTAGCCGTAGCAGAATTAGTAACTTGGGTCAACAATGAGCAGTAAGAAGTAACTTATTGCTGGCTTCTCTAGCAGCATTATTTTGCGTTGAGTCAATATAGGATACTTTAGGTTTGACCTGCAAATTCTCACAAATCCAGAAAACTTTAGATAAAATATTTTACCACCTGATTCTGTCAAAGCTTCAGTATTAACGTTTTATTTATTGCTGAAGAAAAGATATTAGCTATGTAAAACAATAAATTGGTTAATGTCGTTCTGTTACCGAGCTTTTTACATGCTTCTGGATGTAAAAAGCTCGATTGAGCAATTAGTACAGCCGCTAAATAATAGGATTAAGCAAAAATAGCAGTACCACTGGTATCAGCCTAATGGTTTACATTTTTTAGCAAACGCAATGACTTGTTCCCGCCAAAATACAGAGTAGGACTATCTTAGTCTTAAACATGGCCTTACCTCTTGTTTTCTATTGAAATACAAAGCTTTCGAATGGCCTTTGCCTGAGACCATCGTTTCTCAACAAGATTAAGATTAAAGTCAGGGCGGTAAGACGCAAGCAAGTCGAGCAGCACACCACATCGTTCAATTGCCTTAACCATGTCCGTACGTTGATCAAAGCGGACATGATCTATGACGAGCCTTGTGACGTATTAAGGAAAGTTAAAGAAGATACTTAGGGCTTTAGCCAATCGGCAGAATATCTTAGGCTGCTGGATCACGGCCAATCTTTGGAACGGTCTAGGTACATCATCGTAACAATCAGATTAGAATGATCCGTAAACATTTTTACTGCCATTGGGCTGGTAACCTGAACTAGATTAACGAAAAGACCACATAAAAGTTGTATGATGATGGTTGGTTAACCATTTTTATTGAGTCAACGCTATATTATGGCTATTTCTTCTTTAACTACCCAACGTATTAGCATAGTCGAATTTATTTTTTTACTGTCTGGTTTAATGTCATGTTTGGCTTTGTGTATTGATGCCGTGTTACCAGCCCTGAGCTTTATGGCCCGTGATTTTACGGTTGATGCCAGTGGTATCCAACTGGTCATTACCAGTTTATTCGCTGGTTCTGCACTGGGGCAATTGCTCTATGGCCCAGTGTCTGATCACTGGGGCCGTTTGCCAAGTATCTACGCTGGGCTGCTGGTGCTGGCTATCGGTAGTGTTATAGCCATGACGGCCAACTCTTTGGAAATAATGTTACTGGGGCGGTTCCTGCAGGGTATAGGGGCTTCTGGCCCACGCATTATGGTATCGGCTTTGGTGCGAGATTGTTTTAGCGGACGGGCTATGGCACGGGTGATGTCCTTAGTATTTACAGTCTTTATGATGGTACCCATATTAGCTCCCATGCTGGGGCAGGCACTGCTGTGGCTTGGACCATGGCAATATATTTTTGTTATGTACATCTGTGTGTCAGCGGTATTAGCAATCTGGGTATATTTGCGTTTGCAGGAAACCCTGCCCCAAGAAAACCGTTGTTCCATGCATCCAGCAGCTTTATGGCAGGCTTTGATTAAGGTGGTGAGGAATCGGACTACTGCTGGTTATACCCTGGTCAGTGGTATAACCTTTGGTGCTTTTTTGGGTTATTTGAGTTCCAGCCAGCTAGTGTTTCAGGATATTTATCTGGTTGGTGATGCCTTCCCCATTTATTTTGCCTCTCTGGTATTGCCAAATATTGTTTCTTCATTATTAAATGCCAAACTAGTATTGCGCTGGGGGATGTATCGTTTGGTACAGATAACCAATATATTAGTGCTGTCAGGTGCTACCAGCCTGTATGCCTATGCTGAAATGCACACCGGTGTGCCACCATTGATGCATTTTATGGCTTTTTTGTTTGTTATTTTTTCTGGTATTGGCTTTCAGTTTGGGAACCTTAATGCCTTAGCAATGGAACCTTTGGGCAAGGTGGCAGGCATGGGTGCTTCTGTAGTTGGCTCAGGCTCAATGTTAATATCTATCCCCATTGGCAGTGCTATCGGTATGTCGATTACCAACAGCGTGGCACCTTTGGCTTTAGGCTTGGCTATGTGTGCCCTGTTGTCCATACTGCTGATGCACTGGGTGCAATCTGGTACTCATTAACTCCGTGAGATATTTTGAATTGCCACATGCTAGTCAATTTTGCATCGGTTTAAATGTAATCCTCCTGAAAAAATGTAGCAAATATCAGTAGAAAGCTCCACTAGAATGAATGAATTTTCTATGAGACAGTCACGCAATAGCTATAGCCAGATACTGGCAATATTGAAACAAAATTCACAAGGAATTAGTGGGCAGAAGTTGTGCGAGGAGCATGACATAAGTTCTGCACAAATTCACCAATGGTGGTCTAAATTTAGCACCTTGGATACGTCAGTGATGAAACGTCTCATTGATCATTAAGCACTAATGATTTTAATATTTCTTTTTTTAAAACAAGTAGGTATCGTGAAAGTAACATAAGTTTTAGAAGTATTAATATTGTAGTCTACCGTATTACATTACGTTGGTAGAAATAAGAAATGCCACACTTGGAATTATTGTCAATAGTACTTGGAAATTGGGTTAACTTTAGGGTAATGTACATACTGTGCAAATCACGCTAAGGTGTTAACAATTACACAACAGACACCAAAGCTAGCGCAACAAGACAGTGTCAGCAGTTACTAACCACCATCCATATGTAATTTGAGATTATCGGTCATGAATTAAAGCAGCTACTGATGTAGCATGCCATTTGTCTGCCATCTGAAATAGTGCCCGACATCCATTCATTATGCTGGAAAGAACCAATATTGACATCACCCACCATACAGTTGGAAAAATTGAAGGGTATAAAGCTTTGCCATAGGACCCCGTAAATGAGCTTGTTTTGGTCTGATAGAGTGCATCACTTGATACCGTACATTCCTGGAGAGCAACCACCGGAATGTGGGTTAATCAAACTCAATACCAACGAACATCCCTTACCACCTTCACCAGCAGCGCTACTAGCCATGAAAGCTGCTGTAGACAGTAGGTTACGCCTGTATCCAGACCCACACGCCACTGAATTGCGTCAAGTGCTGGCTGATACCGTAGGTTTGCAACCACAGCAGGTATTTTTAGGAAATGGCTCAGACGAAGTGTTAGCACACACGTTTCAGAGCCTGTTGCAACAAAGCCATCCTATACTGATGCCAGATATTAGCTACAGCTTTTATCCAGTGTTCTGCGGTCTTTATGGCATAGATTTCACTCAAATACCCCTACAACAGGATTTTACCATTTCGGTGACCGATTATAATCAACCCAATGGTGGCGTTATAATTCCCAACCCCAACGCTCCTACAGGGTGTTTGCTGGGCCTTGATCAGATTGAACTGTTGCTATATCGTAATGCTCAACGGGTTGTGGTGATTGATGAAGCATATATAGATTTTGGTGGCCAGTCGGCAGTTAGCTTAATCCCCAAATATGATAACTTACTAGTGATACAAACCCTCTCAAAGTCTCGTTCACTGGCTGGTTTACGAGTTGGTTACGCTTTTGGCCATGTCGCTTTAATAGAAGCATTAGAACAAGTTAAAAATAGTTTTAATTCTTACCCATTGAGCCGGGTAGCACAAACCGGTGCCATTGCTGCTATCGCGGACCAGAATTATTTTAATCAGGCTTGCACCACAGTCATCAAGCAGCGAGAAGAATTAAGCCAGCAATTAACCAATTTGGGCTTTCTGATGACACCGTCCCGAGCCAATTTTATTTTTACCACGCATCCCAACTGGGAAGCTCCACATTTAGCGTTACAATTACGAGAGGCAGGAATTATTGTGCGCTATTTCAATATTCCGCGGATTGATCAATATTTGCGTATTAGTATTGGCACTGAATCTGAATGTAAGGCTTTAGTGGAGGCCTTAAGACAGATTGTACAACGCAGCTAGTGTATCTGATTATTATCAGCTGGCTGTCAGTTGCCTGATACCGGCAGGAGTCCCCAGCAACAAAAGGTTGGCAGGCCGGTAAGCAAACAGACCGTTGGAAACCACTCCAGTCACCTGGTTTAGATCCTGCTCTAGTTGGCGTGGATTGGCAATCGTCATCCAGTGCGCATCAATAATAACATTACCGTTGTCGGTTACTACTCCCTGACGGTAGATTGGCTCACCGCCCAAGGCAACAATTTTTCGGGCTACATAGCTGCGCGCCATAGGAATAACTTCAACAGGTAACGGAAACTGACCCAGAGTATTAACTAACTTCGATTCATCGGCAATGCAGATAAACGTTTTGGCGACAGATGCCACAATCTTCTCTCCAGTTAAGGCACCACCTCCTCCCTTAATTAAATTAAGTTTGTAGTCACTTTCATCAGCACCATCTATATAAAAATCAATTGTTCCAATACTATTTAGATCCACCACCGGGATACCATGACCAAGAAGCCGCTCAGCAGTAACTTTGGAACTGGCAACAGCTGCATCAAAGGTATGTCTGATAATGCTTAAGGCATCGATAAAGTAATTGGCCGTAGATCCAGTGCCAACACCAACTATGGAATCACGATTCAAGCAGGGTACTATATAATCTGTGGCCGCTTGAGCAACAGCCTGTTTGAGTTTATCTTGGGACATGATATTGATCTTGTAAAAGCCAGAATTTATCTATTGTAACGTATTTAACGTCTGTTCATGTAGACGTTAACAAAAAGACGCTTTACTATTGATACCTCGTGCCTAGAGCTTTTGATCACAAGAGCAATGAATAGCTAACTAAAATATCGACATGATTCACCACTACATTAAAAAAATATTGTCATCTAAAGTCTATGACGTGGCCATTGAAACACCACTTGAGTCCGCCAAAAACCTATCACAACGGCTGAGTAATCATATATTAATCAAACGAGAAGACCTACAGCCAGTATTTTCCTTTAAGATCAGAGGAGCCTATAACTGCATTGCGCAACTGCCAGTAGATCAGCAGGCCCGTGGTATAGTCACCGCATCCGCAGGTAATCACGCTCAGGGTGTTGCCATGTCGGCTGAGCACCTGAAAATTAAAGCCACCATTGTAATGCCACACACAACACCCGAAATCAAGATTAATTCAGTGCGCGCAAGGGGTGCCCAAGTAGTATTGTATGGTGATTCTTTCGAAGAAGCCTATACACACTCCCAAAAATTGATTGCTGAGCAAGGGTTAGTTTATGTCCATCCTTTTGATGACGAAAATGTGATTGCCGGCCAAGGCACTATAGGTATGGAAATACTACGTCAAATACATGGTCCACTAGATGCTGTGTTTGTACCTGTTGGGGGTGGTGGCCTGATTGCTGGTATTGCGATCTATATTAAGTACCTTCGTCCCGAGGTGAAAATCATTGGAGTCGAACCACACGATGCCTGCTGCCTGAAAGCAGCTCTAGACGCCGATGAGAGAGTAATTTTACCAGAGGTAGGTATATTTGCTGAAGGTGTTGCAGTGGCCCAGGTAGGCAAACGTAACTTTGATATTGCCCGACAGTATGTAGATGAAGTGATTACAGTGAGTACCGATGAACTATGTGCAGCCATCAAAGATATATATGACGATACACGTTGTGTCAGTGAGCCTTCTGGTGCCTGTGCTGTAGCAGGCATGAAAAAGTATGTGGCTCGTGATCAAATAGAAGACCAAACTATGGTGGTCTTATCTAGTGGTGCCAATACTAACTTTGATCGCCTACGCCATGTAGCTGAACGAGCTGAGTTGGGCGAACATCGTGAAGCTTTGATTGCAGCGAGGATACCTGAACGTCCAGGCAGCTTTAAGCAATTTTGCAAAGCACTTGGACCACGCAACATCACCGAATTCAACTATCGTTATTCAAATGCAGACCAGGCTCATGTATTTGCTGGGGTACAAATCAAATCAGGGGCTAAAGAACGAAAACAACTGCTAAATATATTATCTGGGCATGGTATTACTGCAACTGACTTAACCGATAATGAAATGGCCAAGATCCATATTCGTTATATGGTTGGTGGGCATGCCAGAGTTTCTAATGAAGCAGTCTACCGCTTTATGTTCCCAGAACGCCCAGGAGCTCTGCTAAATTTTCTCAATAAGTTAGGCCAAGGCTGGAATATTTCCATGTTTCATTATCGTAATCACGGTTCAGCTTATGGCCGAGTACTGGTGGGCATGCAAGTGCTACCTGGAGACAAGGGAGAGTTGCTCGGTTACTTAAATGAACTGGGTTATACCTTCCATGAGGAAAGTAATAATCCTGCCTATAAGTTATTTCTGAACTGAAGCTTTTTTAGAAACAACAGCGCTAATCAATTGATGATAACATTATTGTATTGACGGGAAATACCATGACTAACGTAGCATGTGACCTTGTGTGCGAATCTCATTGCACAAATTTATTTCCCAGAACAAAATGTGTGAAACACATTTTAGCGTCCGTAACTGTATACACTCATGTCAGGTTATGATGCACTCATAACCTATATATTAGGCCTATTAGCAGTTAATAGTTGTAATGAAAAGGCAATCAATTCAAGCAAACAAGTAGCAGCAACTGTTGCTATGCATCAACGAAATTCAAATGACCAAATAGCTGATAATACTAGAGATATTGATCCAGTGGAAATAAGTTTAGGATACGCTCGGTAAATTGATAGCCTATGCAATTTAACCTTGCTCCAATATATACCTCTACCATATCAATATGCATACAGGACATTTAGTGAGCCACATCACAACTTGACAGGCGCGCCGCCAACATGGCAGCCTTCATGTCAGTTACTGACTGCTTCAGCCCCACAAATAATGCTTGGGCAATAATGGCATGACCAATATTCAATTCATTGAATGCTCTGATGGCAGCAATAGCTGCCACGTTATGGAGATGCAGTCCATGCCCACCGTTTACTACGAGTCCCTGTTGCTTGGCATATAATGCAGCATCTGCAATACGCTTTAATTCTAAATGCTGGTCTGCTGCAGTGGCATCGGCATAGGCTCCCGTATGCAATTCCACCAGTGTGGCACCACATCTGGCACTGGCGTCAATCTGCTCACGTTGCGGGTCGATAAATAGCGATACCTTGCTACCCGCTGATTGTAGACGATCACAGGCTTGTTTTATATGAGTCTCCTGAGCCAATACATCTAATCCACCTTCTGTCGTTAGTTCAGCACGTTGTTCTGGAACCAAGCAAACATAAGCAGGCTTAATGTACTCGGCAAATTCAAGCATAGCTTCCGTCAACGCCATTTCCAGATTCATGCGTGTCTGTAAAGTTTGTTTCAGCAATTCCACATCACGTTCCTGTATGTGACGCCGATCTTCACGCAGGTGAATAGTAATACCATCAGCGCCTGCCTCTTCTGCATCCAGTGCAGCCTTGACTGGATCCGGATAGCAGGTACCACGAGCTTGGCGTAGAGTTGCTACATGGTCAACATTGACACCAAGCAGTATGCGATTAATCATGAATGATGTTTCCTTCTTTTGTTGACTTTGCTGTATTGTTCGATTCTGTTGGAGGAGTTCGAAAGAGTTCCCTGCTCTTTAATGGCCGGTCACCTAGCAATCGTGCTAATGCAATACGACTGATGGCTTTAGCGTAGCCCCTGACATCCGCTGCCTGGTAGTCTTCTACAGCTAATGCCAGCAGGACTTTACCAGGTATTCGCAAGGTTTTTGGCAGAGTTGGCCCAGTGGCCAGTATAAAGCCATCTAGCGGCACATAATCATAGCTTTCCAACACCTTAATGGCATCACCACTACCTTGTACCTGTGGGAACACAATGTCATACCCCAATTGGCCAAGCAACTGGCGCTCAAAACGTCGCAACAACACTTCAATGATTTCATCTTGCTGCTGCAAAGATTCTAACAACATCTGATAATAAGCGAATAAGTGCGTTTGTGGGTCTTCACTAACGAGCAGCCTTACCAGTAATTCATTAACGTAAAAACCACTGTATAAGCGTTCTCCTTTTAGTTGGAGTGGATTGCCTGCAGATTCCAACTGATGGACAGTGCGCAGTTCATTACGCCCTCCCCAACTAATACGAAAAGGGCAAAATGGTTGTGCGAGAACTCCTTGTCTAGCTCTGGTGCCTCGAGCGCCACGTAACAAGAGGCTGACCCGACCGTAATCTAGACTCAAGATATCAAGAATTAAACTGGTGTCACGATACGCTCGACTATGCAAGATATAAGCTGGCTGCTGTGTTACCCGTTGAGGACGTGTTGGTCTACTCCAGACCATCGTAACCTAAACTACGCAGATTCTGCTCATTATTAGACCAGCCACCTTGTACCTTGACCCAAAGGTTCAACATGACACGACTATCAAACATACGCTCCATATCCAAACGAGCATCACGACCAATGGTTTTCAGACGCTTACCTTGGTCGCCAATCAAGATAGCCTTTTGCCCTGATCGTTCCACTAAAATCAGTGCGGCAATATACAAAATACCATCTTCTTGGCTAAAATCTTCAATTTGCACTGTAATCTGGTAAGGTAATTCGTCACCCATTTGACGCATAATTTTTTCCCGAACCAATTCAGCTGCCACAAAACGGACACTGCGATCTGTAACCTGATCAGCTGGGAAAACATGCTGGCCATAAGGGAGATGTGCCTCAACCAACTGGCCCAAGCGTTCCACATAAGTGCCATGACGGGCGGAAATAGGCACTGATTCAGCATTAGGCAACTGTTGCTGTAGGTATTGTAGATGTGGCAACAAATTTCCTCGATCAGACAGGCGGTCAAGTTTGTTAACAGCAATAAACAATGGGCAGGATAAATGTTGTAATTTGGCACAAACTTGTTCATCAGCCTCAACCCAGCGATTACGATCTACCACCATAATCACAACATCAACATCTTTCAGGGCACTAGTTGCTGCCCGGTTCATGTAGCGATTAATCGCTTTACCACCAGTTTTCTGATGCAGGCCGGGTGTATCTACGTATATCGCCTGACACAGTTCTGAGGTCTTAATACCCAAAATTTGGTGACGAGTAGTTTGTGGCTTACGTGAAGTAATGCTTAGTTTTTGCCCCAATAATACATTCAATAAGGTTGATTTACCTACATTGGGACGCCCTACGATAGCAATATAACCACATTTTTTCTGATTGTTAGACTCATCTTCCAGCCAGGCCTGTAATTTATTCATTAAGTATGTTGCTCAAGCTTAATCAATATAATTGCTGCCACTTTCTGTTCAGCAATGCGCCGACTAGAGCCCGTAGCTGATATAACTTCAGATAGCAGTTCAATGCCGCATGCAATGGTGAATTGCTGGACATGGTCCTCTCCACTGATTGCAATTAGCTTGTAAACCGGCAGATTAACCTTACGGGCTTGTAAATATTCCTGTAAGCGGGTTTTAGGATCTTTCTGGATATGATCCAGATCCAATTCTCGTAGACGTTGCTTAAACCAATATAGAATCCGTTCCTGTGCCACTTGTAGGCCAGCATCAAGGTAAATGGCCCCAATAGTAGATTCCATCGCATCGGCAAGGATGGAGTCACGGCATTGCCCCCCGCTTTTCCGCTCACCTGCACCCAATTTCAGATATTGCCCCAACTTCAATTCTCGAGCTAATTCAGCTAAAGTAGATCCCCTGACCAACTTGGCACGCATACGACTTAACTGGCCTTCACGGGCCTGTGGAAACTTTTGGTACACAGCTTCTGCCACCACGAAATTAACGATCGCATCACCAAGAAACTCGAGTCTTTCGTTGTTGCCTGCGCCATAACTACGGTGAGTCAGCGCCAGTTCTAGCAATACCACCTGGTCAAACTTATGGCCTAAACAGCGACAAAACTCAAGCAACTGGTGTTGTTGCACCTGAACCACAGAAGTCTTCATTATTGTATTACCAAAGCATTACTCAATAATACCAGCAGTACTGAAATTAGGTAAGCTAAAGAAATCTGGCCAATGTAGCCATATCGCTACCGCCTTACCCACAACTAAGCGCTCTGAAACATAACCCCAGTAGCGGCTATCATTACTGCTATCACGATTATCTCCGAGTACAAAATAATGCCCTGCTGGAACCACATATTGACGATTAACGTCTGTAGCAATATTACGCCATAAAGCATGGTTATGTTCACCTAACTGCTCCAGATACTGCCCAGTAACCAAATCAGTTTGCTTAACTAGCGTTTGGGGTACAGGCTCATCATTGATTTTCAGTACCTTGTCACGATATTCCACTCGATCACCAGGTAATCCAACCACTCGCTTGATAAACTTGATTTTAGGATTTTGAGGAAATTTAAACACCATGACATCGCCTCGTTTCGGTTCATCTATATGCAGTAACTTATACCCAGTCACTGGCAACCGCAAGCCATAGGTATATTTATTAACTACGATAAAGTCACCGATCTGCAAAGTTGGCAACATGGAACCAGAGGGTATCTGATAAGGTTCCATAAAAAATGAACGCAATATCAATACTAAAAAAAAGACGGGAAAAAGTGAGCGACTCCATTCAACAATCGTTGGTTCACGCTTCATTTTAGCACGATCAGTATGAGTCAGGTTTGATTCTTCTGCCAACAACTTAGCAATACGAGCAGGTTTCCACCACAATTTTTCCAGCAGGGATACCACACCGGTGAAGGCAGCAATAATGACCAAAACTAGTTCAAAATCGAAATTCATAGTAAGCTCCCTATGATCTATGAATATTTAGACAACTCAAAAGGACGATGTGTTCACCAAGCAGCATTAAAGATTAGCTCAAGGTCTATCCAGATAAAGCATCAACAAACAGTGGCATTTCACCAATTTTCACCTGATATTAGCTTTGCTTAACAATTTCTTTCATCAGTTTACTCAATGATCAACTTTTAATACTGCTAAAAATGCATCCTGAGGAATGTCAACTCGACCAACCTTTTTCATACGTTTTTTACCTTCTTTTTGTTTAGCCAACAACTTTTTCTTACGACTAACATCACCACCATAACATTTCGCAGTTACATTCTTGCGCAATGCCTTGACTGTTGTACGTGCAATAATCTGACCACCAATGGCAGCCTGGATGGCCACATCAAACATCTGTCGGGGAATTAACTGTTTCATCTTCTCACATAGCAGGCGTCCCCTAGAAGCTGCATTGTCCTTGTGCATGATGACTGCCAAAGCATCTACTCGCTCACTATTGATCAGGATATCTAGACGTACCAGAGAAGCAGGCTGGAAACGGATGAAATTGTATTCTAGGGAGGCATAACCGCGACTAACAGATTTTAACCGGTCAAATAAATTCAGCACGACTTCACTCATGGGCAACTCATAGTTTATAGCCACTTGAGTCGCCATAAACTGCATGTCTTTCTGGGAACCTCTTTTTTCCACACATAAACTAATCACGTTGCCAACATATTCTTGTGGCACCAGAATATTAGCTTCAACAATGGGTTCCCGCATTACACTAACTCCACCCATAGATGGTAATTTAGAGGGATTATCCACATAAATTGTTGATCCATTACTCATTTCCAACTCATAAATAACAGTCGGCGCTGTGGTCAACAGATCAAGATTATACTCACGCTCCAGCCGCTCCTGGATAATCTCCATGTGTAACATGCCTAGAAACCCGCAACGAAACCCAAAACCCAAGGCATCGGAACTTTCCGGCTCATAAAACAAGGAAGCATCGTTCAAGCTCAGCTTAGCTAAAGCATCACGAAAATCTTCATAATCATCAGAATTGGTAGGAAACAAACCTGCATACACTTGTGGCTTTACTTTTTTAAATCCTGGCAGCGCAGCTACATTGGCCGTTTTAACATGAGTCAAGGTATCACCCACGGGCGCACCATGAATATCTTTGATGCCGGCGACCACATAGCCCACTTCACCAGCTTTAAGCACACCGATAGATTCACGCTTAGGTGAAAAAATACCCAAATCGTCAACCCCATATTGCTGACCAGTAGACTTTATCAGGATTTTGTCTTTTTGCTTGAGGATACCCTGCTTGATACGCACCAAGGATACTACCCCCAGATAATTATCAAACCAGGAATCAATAATCAGCGCCTGCAGAGGTGCCAGTTCATCACCACTGGGTGGTGGTATCAATTGCACCAATTGCTCTAGTACATCCTCAATGCCAATCCCATTCTTGGCAGAAGCAGCCACTGCATCACTGGCATCAATGCCGATAACTTCCTCAATTTCTCGTTTGACCTTATCCGGTTCGGCTTGAGGTAAATCAATCTTGTTCAACACCGGCACCACTTCCAAACTCTGCTCAATGGCGGTGTAGCAGTTTGCTACAGACTGGGCTTCCACGCCCTGAGCAGCATCTACCACCAATAAAGCTCCTTCACAAGCTTCCAGCGAACGGGAAACCTCATAAGCAAAATCCACATGACCAGGGGTGTCAATGAAATTCAACTGATAAACCCTACCATCCCGAGCTGGATAATTGAGAGTGACGCTTTGGGCTTTAATGGTAATGCCACGCTCTCGCTCGATATCCATGGAATCAAGCACCTGATGTTCCATTTCGCGCTCTGATAGACCACCACACCACTGAATAAATCGATCTGCCATGGTAGATTTGCCGTGGTCTATATGAGCGATAATGGAAAAGTTACGAATCAGTGGATTGATGGCCATGCAAGGATTCCAGAAATAAACGTTTCACCCATAACGAAACTGCCAGGGCAAGCTTGTCGGCGCTAGCCTATCGGTTATCAAACCAGAACAAATAAAGGCTGCATTGTACATTAGTTATGACATGCATTCATTCATCTTGATCAATGTCGCTTTTGCTGGAGTGACATGTACCCCAGCAAAAGTGACATTGATGACCTAGCGCAAGCGAAAGGCTACAAAACTAGACATCCCTTCACGGATAATATGCATGGCAATAGGACGAGCAACCGGTAACTGCTCTACCAGCTTGATGAACTGTTCTGGCGTTTCAATGGTATGGCCACCCAGACGGGTAATTACATCACCGGGGCGCAGGCCCAACTGAGCAGCAACACCGTCCCCAACAGTTTTTATCATAACACCATAACGAGTACGCCACTGTTGACGGACTTCTTCATCAAGTACAACTACCCGTAATCCAAGGCGTTCTGAATATAGGCCAGGCTCGTCATCACGGCTGTCAGCAGCAGCCAGCTGCTCCTGTTGCGGCAATAGGCCGATGGTAACATCTAATTGAAGTTTTTTGCCATCACGCACTAACTCCACCACTGCCTTTTGGTTTGGTGGTACGGCACCCACCAAATGCGGCAGACGTGAAGACAGTTGTACTTCAACGTCATTAAAGTAAGTAATAATATCACCAACTTCAATGCCAGCCGCCTCAGCAGGGCTATCCACCATTACTTCTGCTACCAGTACCCCAGAGGCCTTGTCTAAAGCAAATGATTCGGCTAAGTCACGGTTTACTTCCTGGATGCGCACACCAAGCCAACCGCGTTTTACTACGCCACTATCACGCAACTGTTCCATAACTACCTTGGCAGTATTGCTAGGAATGGCAAAACTCAAACCCATAAAACCACCGGAACGAGTATAAATTTGAGAATTTATACCAACTACTTCGCCCGCCAGGTTAAATAGCGGACCCCCTGAATTTCCTGGATTAATGGCCACATCAGTCTGTATAAAGGGCACATATTGTTCAGAATCTAAACTACGGCCTTTTGCACTAACAATACCGGCAGTTACCGAGTAGTCAAAACCAAAAGGTGATCCGATAGCCAATACCCACTCACCGACTCGTAGTTGACTTGAATCTGCCAATTGGAGGAAGGGTAAATCCTGTGCATCTATTTTTAACAAAGCCAGATCAGAACTTTCGTCAATACCAATCAGTTCTGCCAACATCTGTCGACGATCATTTAGAAGCACCACAATCTTGTCAGCCTCCTTAACCACATGCTGATTGGTCAGTATATAGCCATCTTGACTGACTATAAATCCTGATCCCAACGACTGGGGTAATGCTCGTCGCGGTTGGTTATCTGGACTCTGGCCAGGAAACTGATGTTCAAAGAAATAACGGAATAGTTCAGGCAACTGCTCACCACCAGGAAAGCCAAAGGAGTTATTTTGTCGTTGCCTCTGGCTTACCTCTCTCTCAGTACTGATATTAACCACCGCTGGTGCCGCTGCTTCAACCAGGGGAACAAAGTCAGGCAAGACGGCCGCCATCGAATAGCTTGGCAGCAACAGCATAATAATAGTTACCAAGTTAACGATCGTATTTGAATTAGATTTACTGTTCATATATTTCATTCCTGCTGCAAAAAATAAATTGTGGTTCCAATGCTAAGCTTGGCAGATATCACTAACGATATGTCTTAATATGGGATTAATTAGCCAGTACTTCAAGCTAAGATGCTGAATCACCTATAAATTAAGTGGTTTAAGTAATAGATTTAAATTAGAAAAAACAACTAACAGCATGCGCTAATAGCCAAACTAATGGAGTGACTGTAGATTCAGCACGATACCTTACGCAGAATAATTGGCTGGAACGACTGGTTCTGACTGGCTTGATTACTGTACCAACGCAACAGAATAAACCCCAGAAACAGGGCCAACAACGCCGTGACAATAACAGATCCTTCGTTCCAGCCTAGCAGTGATGCGGCACCAGCAGAAGTTATAAGTAACAATAGAGGAACTAGATAAACCCAAGCTGAAACGATCAAAAAAACACTACGGGGTATACCTAACACAATGATATCTTGTGGCTGCAAAGACATATGGGTGGGATTAATGACCAAGACCTGTGAGGTTCTGCAGCGGGTCGTTTGGTTAATCAAACGCTGTGTACAACCAT
>Ga0233444_10003402_pt1 | contig 15842 bp, 13 predicted proteins | sample SI_124_October20_6_FD_182792 | JGI IMG/M metagenome (GOLD analysis project Ga0233444, IMG submission 182792) | Seawater microbial communities from Saanich Inlet, British Columbia, Canada - SI_124_October2016_10_MG | ecosystem: Environmental > Aquatic > Marine > Inlet | place: Canada: British...
GTTTTTAGTTTTTGTAAAAAGAAATAAAAAAGTAAATTTAGGATTTATTCAGAAGACAATTGAGGAAGTTCATAGCAGATCAAAAGTTAAAGGGATGTGCTATAAATATGATGTTGGTATTTTTCATGTTTTTAGGCGCTTTTTTATGCCCAAATCACTTTGGTACATGGAGTTAATTGAATTGGGTGTTCCCGTATATAGCAAAAAATTTCAAGGAAAATTAGGTTTTATGCCTAGCTCTCGGTTTGATTTTGGAAATTTAAATGAGTTGCTTTTGATCAGAATGTGGAATCTATTGAAAGCTAGAGAAAAAACAGCTGACAAAGTTGAACTGCGCATGAATATTAACAGAAACGCAATGGAGTTAATAACAATTCTAGTTTTTCATCTTCGTCAGGATATATTTGGGTATCAAAATAGAATGAATATTTTTTCTAAAATTGATGCTCCACAGCCAGTAAAAAGTTTCTTATTAGAATCTTATCAGGAGAGGTATGAAGATTTTCAATCCAAGGATAATGTTGAAGTTTTAACTAAGAAATTTATCTATACTTATCTATATACTTTTAGTAAAATTTCACAAATTGATAACATTAAAGAAATCGAGTTTTATTTAACTAAAAACTTTGACCCAGATTTATTATGGAAACAAGTTTCTGGGATTTTTAAAGAATCATTTTTAAAAAAAATAAGAAGACTCTACCTTGACTTCAAATTTTTTCGAAATTGTAAATATACAATTTTTGATTCTCTTATTTTTTGTTTAAAAGATAAACTTCGACCACAGCTGTTGTTTGGCCAGATTAGGTTTATTGGCGCTGAAATTTATGAAATTGAAGATGAATTGCCGCTTATATGGATTGAAAAAAAAGCGATGGAATCTAAAAAATCCATCACACAACTTACTACATTATATTTAACAGGGAGATGAAAATGAAAAGCGGTAATACTCTAATTATATTTATGGATGGGGTTAGTAATAATTATTTTAAAAAATATGGGTCAGTAGATGATTCCTTTAAGCTCGGTTCTTTTAATCCAGGTATTGGCTTTAGTAATAATTTGTATCCCGAAATGCTTTGTGGTTTAAATCCAGATCAGATTGGTTACTTTAATGAATGGTCACCAGTCAAAAAAGTTAAAAATACTTTGCTTTATTCGCTGCTGAGACCATTCGATCTATTTTATTCACTTGTTTATCCTAATGCAGGCATTAGAAAAATTATCCTAAATAAAATATGCAAACTTAATGTTGCAAATATCCCTTACAAGTATCGCCCCTTTTTCAAGCCAAGTTCTTCTCATGACTTCAGGCTTTTAGGTAATGGTAACTTACTAGATGAGTATGGATTTAGAATAATTGATGCTGTTGAATATCGAGATGTTAGCTACAGAGAAAGGGATTTAAATTGCCTCAATGAGATTAAAAATACATTAAAAAATGAGGATACCTTTGTCTCTTTGGTAGATTTAGATAATATTCAGCATGTATTTGGAGTGGATTCAAATGAATCAGTGTCTCATTTCAAAAAAACTTATGAGCATGTTTGCGATTTGATTAAAAAATTTACTGACTATGATTCTAGCAATCAAGTTATCATGTTTTCTGATCATGGCATGGTGGATGTCGATAAATATATACCTTTTAAAATCGAGCAAAGTGTTGGCGAACCGAGCATGGATACATACCTGTACTTTGTAGATGCCACATACGTAAGAGTATGGGTTTATAACGAAAATTACAGGAAAAAAGTTACAGATTTTTTCTCAGATATTTCAAGCGGCAGATTGCTTAGTCAATCAGAAAGAAAGGAATTCGGAGTTACCAACCTTGATTTTGGAGACTTCATTTTTCGATTAGACGAAAAAGCTATGTTTTTACCAAATTTTTATGGAGGTAGGCAGGTAAAAGCAATGCATGGCTACGATTCAAAGTTAGAGTCACAACAAGCAATGTTTTATACCAATATTACTGATATTCCTCTTCCCGAAAACTCTTCAGATGTTTATAGATTTTTAAAAAGAGTGCTTTGATTTGATATATGTTGCTTACACAAAAGTGAAGGGTGGCGCTGGAACTGCTTTTAAAAATCTATTGGAATTACTTGAAATTCAACCTGAAAAGGTTTTAGTGATCCATCCATTTAATATTTCATGGTTAACAATCAAATCATTTTCTTTAATTCTTTTTTCTCGGTTCCTTCTCTTATTTTCCAGCAAATATTATGATGGAGAAAAACTCTCATTAGGGTGGTTTAATTGCGGTGTTTTAAATAACACCTCTCATATAAATAAGTCAGTGCATCTACATTGGTTTCAAAATGAGACTGTATCAGTAAAAAGATTACTTAAGCAAAAAGCAAAATCAATAATAACCTTGCATGATGAATGGTTGTATTCATCCATAGAGCACTATAAAACAAGAAAGTGTTACTCCAAAATTAATAGCAAAAGCTATAGCTCAGATATAATTAGAAAAATTCTATCCAAGGAAACTAATCGTCAAAAATTATTATTTGCAAACAAATGCAATTCAAAATTTATAATTACTGTTCCAACTAAATGGATGTACACACGTGCAAAAAATTCCAAGATATTGAGAGACTTTGATATTCGTATCGTTCCTAACGCAATTGACACAGACATATTTTCACCAACTCGTGAGCCAATAAAATACTCGAGAAGTCTGTTAAACATCGAAAAAGAAGCAATAATTTTTCTTTCAGGCGCAGCTAGCGGCTCTTCTAGTTTTGTGAAAGGGTTTGACTTGCTTGATGATGCATTTAATTCAATTGCAAATCAATTCTCCAATCTTGCTGGAAAAAAAGTTGTTTGGATAAAATTTGGTACAGATGCAAGTGCTAGTAGCAATGATAATACTTATTTCAATACATTAAATATTGGGCATATTTATAATCGAGAGCATTTGGCTGAGCTTTATTCACTTGCTGATTTTTGCATAGTCCCATCTCGTTACGAGTCATTTGGGCAGGTATGCGCTGAAGCAATGTCATGCTCTACGCCCGTCATTGCATTAAAACAATCAGCTGCCGGTGAAATGGTGGTCGAGTCGGCAGGTGGGATTGTTATTGAAGCTGGCGACCATGTGGAGGATGTTCATGAAAAACATGTAATCGATGCATTGATTAAAGCATGTCAGTTGGGAGAATCTAAAAAAATACAAATGGGCAAAGTTTCCAGAAAATTCGTTAAAAATAATTTTGCAAATGATATAGTTAAAGATCTTTATTTAAATATCTATACTGATTTAGAGGGATGAATTTACTGTTTAGTTTGATGAGCAGGTCTCTAATTGGCCAAGGCTTAGGGTTAATAAGCCTATTGCTTGTAAAATCTCAACTTACTAGTGAAGATTTTGGCAGATATGTTCTTTTAGTCGGAATTCTTCAGCTCGCAACAGTTCCTTTTGGTAACCCAATGCATACTTTTTTAGTAAAAGTAAATCAAGATAGGGACAATTTTCAAATTCATTCTATGTTTTTTATATTGCTTTTATCAATAACACTTTTGGTTGGAATGGGCTTATTCCCAAATGGTTATGGTGCAATTATTTCGACAATATGCATTGGTATATTATCAATTTTTTCAATAACAATTTATACGGGCGTACTTCGTGTAAACAAGAAGCATGTAAAAGCTCTGATTTTTGACAATACTGTAAGACCACTGTTATTTTTTTTAGTTGTATTGAGTATATTTGTTTTCCAAGTAAACATTGATTACCAAGAAATATTCAGTCTTTATGTAGGTGTAATTGCGCTTTGTGCGATGTTAGCTTTTCTAAGCCTATGTCTTAACAATTTTAAAATAACATATTCATGGGCTAATGAATTCAGTGAATATTGGGCAATATTGTTAATGCGAGGTGGCGCGCTTTTATATCCAAACTTAGTGATTCTAATAATTGGCTACCATCAGCATTATACTTTTGTAGGTGATTTTAGAATTCTTGAAAGATTATCCAAACTGGTTTCTATAGGGCAAAATTCAGGTAACTATATTTTTGCAAATATATTTAAGTCCGTTAAAAATTTACCTAATGAAATTAAGAAAACTCAGCACCAATCTACCTTGATTGGATCTTTAATTTTTAGTGTATTAGCTGTTATGATTTTCTATTCATCGGAATTGAGTCAAATATTTAATGCATCAAATTCTTTTGATTTCAGTGATTCATTGATTATTTTTATCGTACTAGGCATGAGCCAAATCATAAATTGTTATTTTGCACCATATAGCACAGCATTGATTTTTTTAAATAAATCAGATTTAATAATGAAGGTTCAAATCTGCTTGATAATCATTTCATTGATTGCAATAAACGTTTTTTTGAATTTTTTTCATCCTCAATCAGTAGTCTTTTTTATTGCAGGGTACTTTTTGTTGTTAAACTTATCTCGTAAATTTATATTTGATAAGTATTTTTACATATGAGGTTGACATTTATTTTTCAAGAATATTTTAGGGAGTAAAATTTGAGTAAAAAAGTAGCTTTAATTACAGGCATAACTGGTCAAGATGGATCTTATCTTGCTGAGTTTTTATTAGAGAAAGATTATATAGTACATGGCATAAAGCGTCGTGCTTCTTCTCTTAACACAGAAAGAATTGATCATATATATCAAGATCCACATATCGAAAATAAGAATTTTATACTTCATTATGGTGATCTTACTGATAGCTCAAATTTGACAAGAATACTGAAAGAAGTCCAGCCTGATGAGGTATATAACTTAGGAGCACAAAGTCATGTTGCTGTTAGTTTTGAATCTCCTGAATATACTGCAGATGTTGATGCAATCGGGGTATTAAGATTACTTGAAGCCATAAGGTTTTTAGGGATGGAAAAGAGAGTTAGGTTTTACCAAGCCTCTACATCAGAACTTTACGGGGAAGTTCAAGAAATTCCTCAAAAAGAAACAACCCCCTTTCATCCTCGCTCCCCCTATGCTGTTGCAAAAATGTATGCATATTGGATTGTTATTAACTATCGAGAAGCATATGGTATGTATGCTTGTAATGGTATTTTATTTAACCATGAATCACCTCGACGCGGAGAAACATTTGTTACTCGAAAAATAACCAGAGGTTTAGCTAATATAGCCCAGGGTCTTGAAAATTGTCTATATATGGGAAATATCGATGCTCTTCGTGACTGGGGTCATGCTAAAGATTATGTTCGCATGCAATGGATGATGCTTCAGCAAGATCAAGCAGAAGACTTTGTTATTGCAACAGGAGTTCAATATTCAGTAAGACAGTTTATTAAATGGTCTGCCAATGAATTGGGAATTGGTTTAAGGTTTAAAGGTTCTGGTTTGGATGAGATCGGTATCGTTGAATCAATTGATGGCAATCATGTATCAAATATTGAAATTGGTGATGTAATTGTAAGAATTGATCCTCGATATTTTCGCCCAGCAGAGGTAGAAACATTACTAGGTGATCCCTCAAAGGCCAAAGAAAAACTTAAATGGACGCCACAAATCACCGTACAAGAAATGTGCTCAGAAATGGTTATTGAAGATTTAAAAACTGCAAAAAGACATGCGTTGTTAAAAAAGCATGGTTATGACATACCTATATCAATTGAAAACTAATGCTGTATAAAACATGAATATTTTTATTTCAGGTCATCGCGGCATGGTTGGCAGTGCAATTTTAAGAGCATTATCACTGGACGGCCAAAACAAAATTATCTCCGTCATACGCTCCGACTTAGATTTACTAAATCAGAAATCAGTGAATGATTTTTTTAAGGATAATAGAATTGATCAAGTGTATCTTGCAGCTGCAAAAGTAGGCGGCATTCACGCAAATAATGAATATCCAGCTCAGTTTATTTATGAAAATTTGATGATCCAGTCAAATATAATCAACGCTGCACATTTGGCAGATGTTCAAAAAGTATTATTTTTAGGCTCATCGTGTATTTATCCCAAATATGCTGAACAACCAATGAAAGAAAACTCATTGCTTACTGGCATCCTGGAGCCAACTAACGAGCCCTATGCTGTTGCAAAAATTGCAGGTATTAAATTATGTGAAAGTTATAATCGTCAATATGGTAGAGATTATCGAAGTGTTATGCCTACAAATCTGTACGGTCCAAATGATAATTTTCACCAAAAGAATAGTCATGTTATTCCTGCAATGATAAGGCGCCTTCATAATGCTGTTATTAATAATGACAAAGAGGTAGTAATCTGGGGTTCTGGTGAGCCGATGCGCGAATTTCTTCATGTAGATGATATGGCAGCAGCATCCATTCACGTGATGAATATTGATTGTAAAGTATATTCCTCACATACCAAACCAATGCTATCTCATATAAATGTAGGAACAGGTACTGATTGCACAATCAAGGAGCTTGCAGAAACAGTTGCTGAGGTAACAGGTTTTAAGGGAGAGCTAATTTTTGATCGCTCGAAGCCAGACGGGACGCCAAGAAAGTTAATGGATGTTTCAAGGCTAAAGAAGTTAGGTTGGCAATCTAGCATCAGTCTTAAAGACGGCTTGAAAAAAACGTATGATTGGTTTAAGGCCAATAAGAATAATATTCGAGGGCATGACAGGCATTAATGAGCTCTTCTAGTTGTGTTTTAGAATTATTATTATGCAAAGATATTAGGCCTAACTATTATCACATGCTGTTTTGAGGATTTTTGATTATGAAAGTTAGCATTATAACGGCGACATGGAACAGCGAAAAAACAATTGAGTCTGCACTTGATTCTGTTAGCCTACAAAACTATCCTGACATAGAACATATAATTATTGATGGTCAATCACAGGATGCTACATTGAATCTAATTAAGAGCTATGGATCAAAAGCCGTGAAAGTAGTTACTGAAGCTGACAACGGTTTGTATGATGCGCTTAATAAGGGAATAAAATTAGCTTCCGGAGATATTATTGGCTTTCTCCATTCTGATGATGTTTTTGCTAACAACCATGTAATATATGATTTGGTAGGCACTTTCAAAAGTAGTGAAATTGATGCAGTTTATGGTGATTTGGAGTACGTGGCGTCTGAAAATCTTAAAAAAGTAATCAGATATTGGAAGAGTAAAAAGTTTGTATATGCAGAATTAAAAAAAGGATGGATGCCACCACACCCCACATTCTTTATGAAAGCAGATAATTATGATGTGTTGGGAGGGTTTGATTTGAAATATAAAATATCTGCTGACTATGATCATTTGCTAAGGTGCTTGCTTACAAAAGAGTTTAATGTATGTTATTTACCTTTTGTTATAACAAAGATGCGTCTAGGTGGTGTTAGTAATAGGGGTATAAAAAATCTTGCATTAAAGATGATTGAAGATGCTTCAATAATGCAAAGACATGGAATATCTCCATTAACAGGTTTGCTAGGTAAAAATTTTTCAAAATTGATACAGTTTTTTAATCATTGATTGAATGAAATTAAAGTAGTTTTTTAGATTTACATAGGCTCTCTTTCACCAATAAAATGTTATGCGAGTATCTTTCTAAAACAACAATAATGGTAAGATATAAAAATAACAAATTTAATAAACCACAATATCAAGTTTTTAATTGTGTATTTAACCCCCTTTAATTGAAAAAAATACACATATAATTAACAATCTTAAAATAATGACCAAATTCAATAATTTAAATCAAGAGATTCCTTATCTGCATTTTAAAGAAAAATATGAGGAGGCTTTGAAAGCAGGCCAAAAAGGTATTGAAGCTATCTCAATTTCTTCATACAACAAGGAGTTGAGTGAAGTTGATTCTAGATATGTAAACCTAAAATTTATAATAAATGATAGATTTGTTTTTTTTAGTAATTATGACTCTCGGAAAGCATCTGCTTTTGTCTCTAATAACCAAATAGCTGCATTAGTATATTGGCCCAGCATCAATGTTCAAATTAGAATGAAAGCTAAAATAAAAAAAACAATATATGAATTTAATCAAAACTATTTTTTTAATAGATCAGAAGAAAAAAATGCATTAGCCATCTCTTCAAATCAGTCAAAAATAATAGATTCTTTTGATGCAGTTGAAGAGAACTTTAAAAAATCACTAAAAAATGATGATTTAAAAGCATGTCCAAAATATTGGGGCGGTTATTCGTTTAAACCATATGAAATAGAATTTTGGGAAGGAAATGAATTTAGGTTAAATAAAAGAAATCTTTATATAAAAGATAATACTAGTTGGAATCATTTTATTTTAGAGCCATAAATTTGTTTAAATAAGGTATCTTTTGTTATAGAATCACAACTCATGAAAAATCTTACAATTAAAATCATTTTTAATTAATCAATTACATCGGAAAATAATCATAACTATCAATAAAAAAAATACGGTTCCTATAAATCAAAAAATTAGAGCAGATAAAGTTATGCTCATTGGTCAAGAAGGCGAAAAGCATGGTTTAGTTGAATTTAAAAATGCTTTAGAACAAGCTCAACAGTCCGAATTAGATCTAGTTCAAGTTTCACCATCTGGGTCAGATCCAATCGTGTGTAAGCTTATGGACTATGGCAAACATGTATTTGCCAAGAAAAAAAGCATTTCATCTTCAAAGGCAAAAGTGAAAAGAACATCTGTTAAGGAAATAAAATTTAGACCTTCAACTGATATAGGTGATTACAATATTAAATTAAAAAAAATAAAAAGCTTTATTCTTGACGGAGATAAGACTAAAATAAGCGTCCGTTTTAGGGGTAGAGAAATTCTTAATAGTAATCTTGGCCTTGAACTTTTAACCAGACTCAAAGATGAGCTGGTAGAAATAGCTCAAGTAGATCAAGAGCCATCACTTGAAGGCAGACAGTTACTAATGGTTTTATCACCTTTAAAAAAGAATAAAAGTTAAATTTTAAGAGTAAAAAATGGGATATAAATTAAAAACACATTCTGGAGCAGCCAAGCGTTTTAAAAAAACAGGCTCATCTGTGAAAAGCAAAAGCGCTCATAGAAACCATATTCTTACTAAACAGTCTACAAAACGAAAAAGACATAACAGAGGATTAAATAAACTTTCAGGCATCGTGCTAAAGATGGCCTCTAAGCTTATTAATAGATAACATGCCAAGAGTAACAAAATCAGTAACAGCAAAAGCTAAACACAAGAAAGTTTTAAGCGCCACCAAAGGACATTATGGAGCTAGAAGCAGGCTTTATAAGACTGCAAAACAGTCTAATATAAAAGCTCTTCAATATGCCTTCAGAGACAGAAAAAACAGAAAAAGAGAATTTAGGGCATTATGGATCGCACGTATTAATGCCGGTTCAAGAGCTTTAGGTGTATCATATTCAGTTTTAATAAATGGACTATCTAAAAGTAATATATTACTTGATAGAAAGATCCTTTCAGACCTTGCAATAAATGATGCTTCGACATTTGAGAAAATTGTTAAAACAGCTGTAAATTAGTTTTACAATGTCTAATTTAGACAACATAAATCTACCAAGTATCTCCAAGGAGCTTGGAAGACTGCATCCCATAAACCAAATCAAAGATTACCTTTTAAAACTTCTAACTAATATTGGTTTTGAAGAGGTTCATGGGCCTGAAATTGAAACAGAGGAATTCAATTTTGATATGTTGAATATTAAAAAGTCTCATCCGGCCAGGCAAATGCATGATACATTTTACGCTGAAGGTAAGAAAAATGTTTTAAGAACCCATACTTCACCAGTCCAGATAAGAGGTATGCTTGAGAGCAAGCCTCCAATAGCATTTATCTCAGCAGGAAAAGTTTATAGAAAGGATGATGATGCAACTCACCTCCCTATGTTTCACCAGGTAGAAGGAATTTATGTTGATGAGAATGTCACCTTCGCTAATTTAAAAGATCTCATACATCAAATTCTTCATGAATTATTTGGCGATAATGTCCAAATTAGGTTTAGACCATCTTATTTCCCATTTACAGAACCTTCGGCTGAAGTAGATATACTTTCAGAAAACGGTAAGTGGCTTGAAATACTTGGCTGCGGGATTGTAAATCCTGTAGTATTAGAGAATTGCAATATAGACCCTAACAAATTCAGCGGCTTGGCTTTTGGTCTTGGAGTTGAAAGAATAGCCATGCTCAAATATGGTGTAAATGATATTAGGGAATTTTATAAATCAAATTTAGATTTTCTTGCACAATTCAAATGAAAATAAATTATCAGGATTTAATAAACTTCCTACTCGAAAAACCATCCAAAGAAGATCTATCACACAAGCTTTTTCAACTTGGTCACGAGCATGAGATCAGCTGTGACATATTTGACATGGAGTTAACACCAAATAGAGGTGACTGTCTTTCTTTAATTGGGCTAGCAAGAGACCTTGCAGTTTTTTTTGGAAAATCTAATTCTATTGATTTATTTGATGATGATATTGAGCCTCTTGAGATTAATTTTGAAAATCTTTCACCGAAGGATTGTCCCAAAATTTCTTTTTTAGAAATTGAGATTGAAGAAAGCAATGTTGAATATAAACCATATCTAGAAAATTACTTTAATACCATTGGTGGTAATAAAGCTAACCTATTTACAGACATTTCTAATTATATTTCATATGAGCTGGGTCAACCAACTCATTGTTTTGATAGAGAAGTAATTAAAAATAAATTAATTTTTGAAAATAGAGAATGTAATGTTATTTTTAAAACATTATTAGGTTCTGAAGTTTCATTGAAAGACAGTAACTGCGTATTTTCTTTAAATAATGAGATTATTAGCCTAGCGGGTGTTATGGGTGGAGCATCAACCGCATGCTCATTTAATACGAAAAAGGTGCTAGTTGAGTGCGCATATTTTAATCCGGAATCCATTATTGGAAAATCTATCCAATATAACCTAATTTCAGATGCTGCTCATAAGTTTGAAAGAGGCGTTGATATTGAATCGCAAGAAATGGTTCTAAGAAGATTTGCAAAAGTTGTACAAGATCATGCAAAAATAAAATCAATAAGATTTAAGTCGTTCACTGAAGCCCACAATCAAGACTTTAATATCCCAATAGACGTCAGTAAAATAAATAAAATTTTGGGAACCTCTCTTAAGAATGATGAATACTTAAGACATCTCAAAGGTCTCGGTTTCCATATTTCAAATGAAATAAAGGTTCCTTCCTACAGACATGATATTGAAACAAATAACGATCTTGCCGAAGAGATTGCAAGAGTCATAGGCTATAACAATATTAAAAGCACTCCAATAAACCTACAAAAATTAGCTAATAATCATGGAAACAAAGTAGCAAAATTAGAATCACTTCTTGTTAATAATGGTTTCAGTGAAGTTATTAATTTTCCATTTACACCAATCAAGGAAAAAGAATCTATAAATATAGATAATCCACTTGATTCAAATAGAAATAATTTACGGATATCCCTTAAGGACTCTCTCATTGAAAACCTTTTATACAATGAACGAAGACAAAAAGATTCCATAAAACTTTTTGAGATTAGTGATATTTATACAAAAGATAAGGTAATAAAACAACAAAAAAAATTAGGGCTAATAATAAGTGGAAGGCAGGGCCGCAACTATAATGACTTTCCAAAAAAACTCGATCAAAAGTATCTCAATAAACTATTAAATGAAAATTATTCTGAAGGTATATTTGAAATTAATGAGATTTCAAGAAGCAGCCTAAACACAAAGAAGAAAGATAAGATTTTTTATGTTGAAACTTCTTTAGAAGACATACCAATGAGTTTCTTCACAAAACTTAGCGCTCAGCAAAAATCTATAGATTTTATTAACTATAAGCCAATTTCTGAATATCCATCTAGTTCAAGAGATTTTTCATTTGTCATTGAAGACTTGCAGGTTGTTCATGAAATTATAGATATGCTAGATAATATTTCAGACGACATTATTAAAGATTCATTTCTATTTGATTATTATAAAGATGACAAAAGAAAAATAATAAAACTAGGCTATAGGTTTATCTTTCAATCTCACCTAATGACTTTATCTGACTCAGAAATTAACAAAAAAGTTAATGAAATTTTAAGCCCTATAGTTGAGTTTGATGGGGTCTCTATTCCAGGAATGTAATTAAATAAGACATAAAAATTAACTTTTTTATTTAAACACAATATATAATTTGGCTATACTTTTAAAAAATAAAATGAAGAACTGTTTAACAATTACCTTATTGCCGTTAATTTTACTTCTTAGCTTTAATGCTTTTGGTCAAGATATAGACCCTTCTTTGCTGAAAAATCTTTCCCCAGCTCAGATAGAGATGGCAAAAGGCCAGCTGTCAAAAAGCATGTCTATAGAAAAATCCAAACCTGTTGTAAAGGAAAGTACAAAAAGGGCTAGTTCTGATGCTGACATTAATAGGTCTAGTAATAAAAAGTATGGCTATAATTATTTTTCATCTACTCCTACCACAATTTCAGCGGTTGGTGACTTGCCTCTTCCTAATGAATATAAAATATCCTTAAACGATCAATTTACTATAATATTAACTGGTTCAAAAGAAGTTGTCTTCGATCTGAATGTAAATTTAGATGGAAGTATTTTATTCCCAGAACTTGGTTCTATTTCAGTTGTTGGTGATACCCTTCAAGAAGTAAAAACAAAGTTAAAAAATCTAATTGGGCAATCCTATATTGGTGTTCAAATAGACTTATCTCTAAAAAATCTTTCTGCAAAAAAAATAACGATTGTTGGAGCAGTCAAAACACCAGGAACTTATTTGGTTAATCCTTTTAGTACAATATCCAGTGCACTGGGTTACTCCGGAGGGATATCTGAAATAGGTACCCTAAGAAATATAAGACTTATCAGAACTAATGGTAAGACTTATCAATTTGATCTTTACAAACTCTTAATAAATGGCAAGAGATCAGATGATATAACTATTCAATCTGGAGATGTTATTATCATAGACCCAGCACAGCAGTTTATAAGAATTTCAGGTGAAGTTAAACGTCCTGCTATTTATGAAGTTAGAGAAGGCGAAACTCTAGATGATTTGATTAAATTTGCACTTGGTTTTACTCAAACGGCTAATAAATCTACTATAAACTTAAGAATGTTGGACATTCAATCATCCTCAGTTAAAAATATAAACATAAGCAAACTAGAATCTGGCCTCGCAGATGTTCTAAGCGTGAATATTAACCCTTATGTTAATAAAAATATTGCTAGCGTGAGTGTTGGTGGGGCAATTAAAGAGCCAGGATTTTATCCAATTACCATTAACGAAAACCTTGAAGATGTGATCAATAAATTGGAATTTATTGATGTCTACCCATGGCTTGGGGTTCTAGAACAGTTTGATGATGAAAATTTAGTTAAGTCAGTTACTCTATTCAATCTTAAAGATGCTAATACATATCGTTCTGTAAAAGTTTTGCCAAACTCTAGGCTATATTTTGGTAATATTAATTCTAGGAAATATTCGGCAGTTAGTGATATGGCAAGGCGCTTAATAGCTGATTATGATTTAAGAATAAATCATAAACAAGGTACATATACACTTCCAGTTTTTGGAAGGTTTGATGTGAAATCTTTTGTTGATTATCTTGGTCTTGATATGAGTGATGTTGAAGATGAGGCGACCTACATAAGCCCGCTGGATAATATAGTAATCAAAGATGATTATAAAAATATGCAATTCATTGCTAAAAAATATAATACCGTTTCGTTCAGATCGCCCGTAAATGATTTAATTAGTGTCACTATTGCAGGTGCTGTTGATTATCCAGGTACCTACACAATGAACGCTGATAGCGTTATTAGTGATTTGTATGAATTAGTTGGCAAATTTAAGTCTGAAGCATTTTTAGAAGGAATAATATTTTCTAGACAAAGCATTAGAGATCGCCAAAGAAAATCTATACAAAAATCTAGAGAAGACTTAAATAAAGCTTTGCTTACTAGCACTCAAAAGGGCGAGAATATTGGTGATATAAACATTATAAGAGCCTTGTCAGAGACAATAGAGCCAGAGAATCTTGGTAGAATAGCAGGTAATTTTTCACCAGAATCCTTATCTTCAAGTAAAACAATTTTATTAGATGGAGATTCTATATTCGTGCCAAGAAACCCAAATACGATAAATGTTTTAGGGGAAGTCTTAAACCCAATCGCTTTTGAATTCGATAAAAGAGTCACTGTAAGATCTGCAATAGATAATTCAGGTGGTTATCAGGATTATGCAGATAAAAGAAAAGTATATGTTATCAAAGCAAATGGGCTCATTGAAAAAGCAAATAGAAATATATTTACAAGAAATGTAAAACTTGAGCCTGGAGATACCATAGTTGTACCAAGGAAGATTATTACAAATAACCCAGGCTTTGAGGCCTTGCTACCTGTAACTCAAATTCTTTCAGACCTTGCATTTTCTGCTGCTGCAATTGAAAGTCTCTCTAATTCCAATTAGAATTTTAGAGTGAGGAAATACCTCTTAATATTTTCAATTTTTACTTTTACTTCCGAAGATTTATATTCTGATAGCTTTACCTATAATTCATTCAACAACCATGGTGTCATTGGTTTAATTAATATGCCAAGTGCGAGATTTTATGATGAAGCCGCTCATGGAATTACTATTTATGACGGAACCCCAGATCAAAAGATAACTATGACCTCTTTTCCATATAGTTGGATGGAAGCTTCATTTTTTTATACAAATATTCAAGGAAAGCCATATTGCTCTCAAAGTTTTGATTCTGTCTGCCAACAAGACTATAAAGATAAAGGGTTTAATTTTAGATTTAAAATCAAAGAAGAGGGTTTGTGGCCAGCAATTGCAGTTGGTATTAATGACATGGCTGGAACAGGTTTATATAGTTCAGAATATGTCGTTGGAAGTTATGGTGTAAATAGAACTGATTTTCATTTTGGCTTTGGTTGGGGGTTATTAAATGGATCAAATAATAATTTTAAAAACCCTTTAGGTTATTTATATGATGGGTTTAGCAATAGGCCAACAGCATATGAAGATAAAGGCGGGCAATTTCAGCCTAGTCGATATTTTTCAGGAAAAACAGCCTCGCCTTTTTTTGGCCTATCTCATTCAATCAATGAAAATCTACTTTTTAAGCTTGAGTACGATTCAACATTAACACCAGGACTTATAGGGTACGAGGCACCAAAAGAAAATTTTTCATACGGGATTGAATATAGCTTTAGAGATAATTTTACGATTGGTTTTTCAAGAGAAAGAGATAACTATACTTCTTTAAAATTTATTTATAAAAATAATCCAAAGAAATTTAAGTCAGATTACAAATATAAGAAAGCTGAATTTAAAGATGATGACAGTAAATATGCAAAACTTATAAAAAGTATCGAGGCGAACGGGATAGGGGTAAATAAAATTATTGAAACACCCAAAGTAATTGGATTAGAGCTTACCCAATTTACTCATCCTAATTTAGATATAGTTGAGAATATAATTAGAAGTGCATCATTTGATGCCGGCATTAAAAAGCCAATAAAAAAAGAATTAAGAGTGGCAGGCCTTCAAGCCATTTCAGAATATAATAAAGAATTTCAAAATAACTCCTCATTTATTTATCAGAGAAAAAGTAAGAGAAGTTTTAATACCAAAACTAATTTTACATTTAGGCCTTACCTTGCAGCTCGAGAAGATTTTTTTAAAGGCGCTCTTTTATTGGAAAATAATAGTGAGTTAATAATTAAAAATAATTTCTTTTTTTCTACTAATCTAAAGTATTCCATTGCAAATAATTTTGAAGATTTAACACTTCCACCTGTGAATACTTATCCTGCTCAAGTCAGATCAGATGTTAAAGATTATTTAAGAAGTTTTGGGGATGGAATATTTATCGGAAGAGCTCAGTTCGACTATC
>Ga0233444_10003406_pt1 | contig 15840 bp, 26 predicted proteins | sample SI_124_October20_6_FD_182792 | JGI IMG/M metagenome (GOLD analysis project Ga0233444, IMG submission 182792) | Seawater microbial communities from Saanich Inlet, British Columbia, Canada - SI_124_October2016_10_MG | ecosystem: Environmental > Aquatic > Marine > Inlet | place: Canada: British...
CCATACATGAGTGAACCAGCGACGGGTTCACGGATGCCGTCAATATCGACGGGTGGTGCTGCGACGAATGCAAGAATGAAGCAGACAGTTGCTGCTAACAGTGTTGGGATCATCAGTACACCGAACCAACCGACATAAAGACGATTGTTTGTTGAAGTTACCCACTCACAAAAATTTTGCCATGGGGATGTAGATTGTTGCCTTGAAAGAGTTGTTGTCATTGTTTGAACAAAGAAGTAAGACCATCAGGGAATGGTGGAGTTACTATTTCCCAGACACCCTAAGTCTGGGATATGAAAGACGTGTTTAGACACCCTAGAGGTCTTGGTTTGAGGGGTGTTACGAACAGTTAAGAAATGTGTTGGTTTCTTAACTTGCCGACTTATTTAGTATACTACGGTTTGCCGTCCTTGTCAACCCCCCTTGTTGAGAGTGTTTTGAGGTGGTGTCCCGAAGACCCGTCTATCATACAGGTCTTTAAAAGTTCCGTCAAGCCCTAGTATCGATATTCTTGGATTCTATCCAACACCTTATTGAGATACTTGTGTGCCAAGTCCTTTTCTTTCTGCCAAACTGATTTCGATTCTGTATCAACTTCATTCTTAAGTTTAAGAACATGGCATATCAGTTCATCCTTATTCAATTGATTCTTTGGCATATAATAAAAAAAGACTCTACTCAGTATATAGAGTAAAGTCCTTTTTGTCTGTTATTGAATTGGGTTTTGTGCTGGTATCAACATACCACCATCAAAATGGTCATCATCATCAACATCTTCTGTAAGCACTGAATGAATTATAAAAGCACCCAACAAAAAGGTTGCTAATATCATCATTTTACCATATTCCAGGGATTAGGTCGCCGGTTAGGGCATAGGATCCCATTGCGGCAATAATACCAATCATTGCTGCCCAACCATTAATACGTTCTGCTCTTTCGTTCATTTGTTTTCTCCTGTGTTTTGTTGTAAATAATGACTCTACCATTTTCATGAGTGAATACTAATTCATCATCATGTGCCCAGCAGAGTTCTTCGTATAGGGCATTTAGTCTCTCCATATCATCATAGAGTTGATTTGGATTAAACATTCTTTACTGGTTCATATGGATGTTGAGGTTTGTGATCTCTATCCATAGGTTTAGAAGACTCAAAGGGATCTCTTGAAAGATTTTTAATAACAATGAATGCTTCTTTGTTATACTTACGAGTACCAATAGGCGATTGCCATTTTTTGTTATAGACTTCACCAACATCGATACCAGAGACTTGAGTTCCTGCCATTTCGACTACAATGTTATCACCTTCTTCCCACTCATATTTTTGGGCAAGAGAAGAAACTTGTTCATAAACAGATGGAGTATCTAATACTCGATCTTCTGGTTCAAGACTTCCGCACATCAGTAGAGGTTCTCTTCTTGTTCAGTTTCAATTATAACATCAGAAGTTGGATATGCAACACAAGTGAGCACAAATCCTTCTCCAATTTGATCGTCATCCAAGAATGATTGATCACTTTGATCTACTGTACCCGATATAATCTTACCTGCACAAGAAGAGCAAGCACCGGCACGGCAAGAGTAGTTTAAATCAACTCCACCTTCCTCTGCTGCATCAAGGATGTATTGATCATCTTCGCAAGTGACAGTGGTTTCAGCACCATCTGGAGTGCGGAGAGTAATATTAAAAGACATTAGTAAGTTTCAGATAATTTTTCGATGGAATATGCCAACAATACGAAGAAGGCAATACTGGTCATTGTAAACAAGATTTGATACATTGTCAAGTTCTCAGAAACCGAAAAGTCCGAAAAAGAACACACTACCAGTCGTAGCATAAGAAACCAGGGCAAAAGCAAATCCAATCATTGCTGTGCGACCATTGAGTTTCTCTGCACGTTCTGCGTATGACTCATGGCCGTAACGTTCTGCGTCAGTCTTAGAAATATACATTTGTGGTTCAGTTGCATACATGTTTGTACGTCCACCATCTTCAGTTGTTACAGTCATTTGAGTTTTGTGAGGAAACATTGCATCATTATATATGAAACATAAACTCCTGTCAAGGGGGTAGTCAGTATAAATTCCTACTATTCCCCATCAAACCCAGGAGGCAACCGATTAAAGTATGGATCATATTCAAAAATAGTATTCCAATCTTCAATCTGATTTGCTTGTGTTTTCCAAAAATTCCAAAGACCTTCATAACTTGACTTATGAAAAACATCAATGTGTTCTTTATGAATTGAAGAACCAAGTTCAAGTTTATATAAAAATAAAGGAATAGTAAAAGTATTTCCAGAGTTATAAATCAAATCATCAGCAACTGCTCTTGGTTTGACTCCATTATCAATCTTATACTGATCTCCTCTCACATGGAGATCAATCAATTTTTGAGCATGACGACGAGTAATCATATAACATGCTGTCGAAAAATCATTTACAAATCTTCTATGCATTCTCAAATGAACTGATGCCGGATTAATAACTGCAAGTTGAATTACATCATAATCATAAGGAATTTTTGCATAGAAATTTTTCCATTCAAAAGGCCAATAAGATGCAGTAGAGATATCACAGTCATCTTCCATCATTAAGGCACATGGAGCATCTGTCTTAAGAAACTCTACCATTGCTCTCAAATGAGACGTGGTGCATCCAACTTCACCAGAAGACATCATATCTGGGTATCTTCCTTTAAGAATGTCTCCGATATCTTTACCGTCCCTACCATCATATGCAGAGATACGAGTATAATTCTCAATCTCCCAATACTTAAATTGCTCTTCCATATATTCTTTCCTCTCTGGTTGCTCATCCAGATTCAGATAGTATATGGGAGGAAGTCCTTTGAGTTTATAAAGTGCTTTATTTTTATCCATTATAAAATCTCCCAGTGCTCAGGATATAAGTCTTTTGTATCTAGGTGAGAATTATTCGGACCAAACCATTTTGTTTTTGGATCTGGTCCTAATACTCTCTTATCTGGATTTTTGTTCAAATAAGCACCCCACCAACTAAAAGTACTATTAGAAATTATATTATCAGTACAAAGAGTTTGTAAACATAAATCATACCAATGATCCATATTAGAACTTTCCCATCGACCATCGCTTGTGACTATCTTCCCATCTTCAGTTTCAGAAAACATAAATCTATCATCAGAAAACATTTTCTGTTCCTTACACCAAGAAATATCATCGGAGAATATTAAAACTGTATGATCAGGAAACTTAGATGCTGCTTTTTCAAACCAAGCATCACTAAGATTATGATGATTAGAAGAGTTTTGTAAATAGTCACCCCTTCTAAGATGAATAGAAACAACTTTACCACTAATAGTAGATATAAATTCTTTACAAGGATTTAAAATTTCATCATGAAAAGTAAAATCTTCCTGAAGTTCACCCCAAATATTTAAAAAATATTTTTCGGACTGAAAAAATCCATATAAAGATGCGTCTTTTGGTGGATTATTAAAAAGATATTCATCAAACTGGAACCCAGATTCTGCCACTATTGGACAATCAATAGGAGCACCTCTACCATCTCTACGATTAAGACTACCTAAAAATCCTCTGTTCTGCGTAGCATTGGTCATTTTAAATCCCCGAGATAGTTGCATCTCTTCATCTACAGGAATCATATATTCAATTTTATTATGTGCAGAAATTCCTTTTATTGCTGCATATTGGAACATTTGATTTGCAAGAAATCCAAGTCTTCCAAGATGATTAAATGATAGTGTCATTATATGTGATACTCAGAATTGTTTTTTGCTAGATGAACTATTTTTGGTTCAAAATTACACGCTTGTTTGAATACTTCTGGATATGCATACTGAGGTCCTAGTACATGAACATCATCTCTCCTTTCAGCAAAAAATTTGTTCATCTGACTTTCATCATGCCATTGTGCAATTATACCATTATCCAAATCTTTTTGGGTTCTAGATTCTAATTCACTAATCATATCAAGAACATATGGAACTTGTCCACCCCAAAGACATCCTTGAAAATATATAGAAGTATCGTCACCGTCTATAATACCAGAAGTAGATTTAGTATCAGTCTCAAAAGAACCAGTGCCCTCATTATGAGGTGGCATCTTTAAGTAATGGCATGGATGATGTACACCAAAAAAAGGTTTATCAGACAAAAACTCATCTTCAGTAACTGTATCAACCACTAAAGTATCAGCATCCATGAACACTACCTTATCAAATCCAGACAACTCTTTCTTTGCCTTGTTTATAATATTAAATCTCATTAAAGTAATATAAGGCCAATCAAGATGTTCCTGAGAGATGGTAGTAATATTATTAGGGACATCATTCATTTCACCATCAGTAAATACAAAGAATTCTTTTTCAGTATTTGGTAAAAAATTTAATTCAATATTTTCCCAGTAATTTGGGAGAAAGTCAATATACTTACCAGTTCCAATAAAACATATTGCAACTTTATTTTTATTTTTGTTTATGAGTTTTTCCATTGCAGGAATATAATACTTCTCAACAACATTTGACCATTCAAATGTCTTTGCATACTCCAAAATTTCTTTTCTATTTTCAACAGAATAATTTCTGTTCTTAATAATTTCAGATTCCAAAAATGCCATATCTGTGATTTTATCTTCACTAATCACAGTAATAAAATCTTTGCTTATATCAAGATTAGATGCTGCCCATTCACTAACAACAACACCCAATCCTGCAGCAAACGCTTCAAGGCATACAAGAGGGTGCGCTTCACCATCACTTAAAAGAACAAGATTACCATAATCTGTTAACTCGTTATAAAGTTTATCCTTTGACCATTCTTGTAACCATCTAGTACTGACATCAAATCTAGAATCATTGTTGTTACCAGCAAACCACAAACTATCAATACCTTGAAATAAATACTGCCTCTTTCTATGATCAATCTTCGCAAGATATATTGAACGTTGCGGATACTTTGGTTTTTCGGTTTTTTTGAATAAATCAAGGTTTACACCATTTGGTGTAATAAATAATTTTTCATCTTCAAATCCCATAGTGGTTTTATAAGTATCTTTAATCCCACCAGACAAACAAAATACGTTTGGTTTTATTTTAGCAAATTTTTTAGCAACTCTGGGTCCATAATAATCCCACTTATTTGGTTGTTCCAAATATCCGAAATGACTTGTAATTGCATAAGGATATCTGATGTGAGGAACTAATTCGACAAAATCATCATATTGAACATGAACAAAGTCGGGATCAAAAGAATCAATCTCCTTTAGAATATCATTTGGGTTTGGTGTATTAACGATTAATACTTCATGTCCCAATTTTTCGAGAGCAAGTTTTTCATCCCAAATAAGAATCTCAACAGCACCCCATCCTGTAGGAGGAATGGGCATAATACCTGGTCCGATAATAGCAATTTTCATTTTATTTTTTCTGGATAATCTGTACAAATACCATAACAATTAGTAACTTTTAATTTATCCCAATTTACATCATTCCACTCCGGCATAACAATAACTGTATTTGGTGTATATAATTTTCCCGGATAAGCCCAAATATTATTTTTACTAGTTAGAGTATAATCATCTTCATGATGCCAAAAATAATTATATCCACTAGTCATCGCAGAAAACTGATGAAGAGTTGAAATATCTTTACAATGAATCCAAAGGTAATTTTGCTTCTCTGCTAACCAGTACCAAGTAACCATATACTGAGATTCATCATGACCTAACCAAAGAGTACTGGTTTTCAAATCATATCGAATATCAATTTCAACATCATACCCAGCATCAATACATTTTACAATTTGGTCTGGACTATTTTCAGTTTTAGGATCTGGACCATTTAAATTAGCTCTATGTGCAATTATTTTCATTTATCTCCTAATAACAAAACCTTCCATAGGAACTCCAATTATATCATCAGATGAATGCCTTGTCAAAAATGAAAGCATTTTGAAAGATTCGGGAGAAGGTTCCCATATCTTTTGATAGATACTTGACTTATTCATATCGTCGGAACAATTTTTCATCCAATCGAAAAATTTTCTTCCTCCAAATTGAATAATGTCAGGAAATCTTGGATGATGATCTGCAACATAAAATTTATTGGTAGGAAGATCACTTAGTTCAGGAAAACCAACAGCCCATGCATCATATCTAGCAAGAATATAAAGATCATGTTCATCACCACTTTCTTCATATAATCTAGCAACTTCACCAATAGATGTTAATTGAGACTTAATATTACTAATATTTTTTTCATTAACATGTGGTCCATCCCATTTTTGTGAAATAAAATTAAATGCTCGTTTAGTCAATTCAAACTTTTGAGGAGGATCAATCTTAAATTTTTTAGGGGAATACACATGTTCAATTATATCTAAAGCATTGTCAGGAACAGGATTTTTAGTTATTCCCTTTCCGTCCGGAGGATTCTGTGCCCAAGAAGAGATTTGATAATCTGCTTTCGATCCAAACCAGGCATGTGCATATACATCAGCATTATATTTTTCAATAATTCCTTTCAAAAATTCTTGAGGTTTAGGATCATTACAGTATCTTGGTTGACCAAATAATAGAACTGCTACTCTCATCACTTCTTACCACAGATAGAAAGATCCACTTGAGATCTAATTTTTTCCATAAAAGAGTTTTTATATTCTTGAACTCTAGATGCACATTGTTCTGGAGTAAGATCACCATCTCCATTAAGATCTATACCAGCTGCCAACATCAATCCAATAACACGATTATCAAGTATACCTCGATATTCAATAGGTGTTCCACTTGTCAAACAACAAATAGTCGTATGAGCTCTTGTTGTGACAACATAATTTGCATTGGCATATGTTGACCATAGTTGTTGAGCACTAGTAATTTGAAGGCTTCTTGGATGTCTAAAGTAATATGCCAGTTCACAATTATTTGATACAATGTAAACTGGATCATCATTCTGTTTAGATAATTCTTCAAAAGTCTTCATCGATTCAGTAACATCTAGTTGATTACTCTGTTCCAAATTAACAACAGAATAATTACTACTACTACCAGCACCTTTGAATGAATCACCCATCCAAAAACCACCGTCCATTCCACTAATGATTTTATTATAATCACCAATTTTTTGGCAGATTATATCATCTCTAGTAATTAAGGCAAGTGTGTTTGGATTATCAGCAACTTGTTTAGCATATGCAATATCAGATTGATCATATTGAGTTGGAGAAAGTCCCCAACCTAAAAAAGGTTTTCCTGTAGACAATAAAGCATCAAACAAATGTTTTAGATTTGTATGTAAGCAACACCCACCAAATAAAACAACTAGATCAACATCATGCTTAATCCAATCTAATGTAGAATCTGTGAAGAGTGGAGTTTTAGACTGTCCATAAGAATTTTCTCCACTATCAAAAAATTCAATAACACTAATTTCTTTTTCTATATGAGAAAAAGTTTGAGAAAATGCTTCAATACCACCTAAGGCAAAAAACTCATTTCCCAAATTTCTTGAAGATGGAGGAATAATAGCAGCGACTTTAATCATTTTTTCATATAAAATTGTTTAGAATAAATTAATTTTAAACTTCTCCTTTGTAATGTTCTAAAAAGTAATTTAGATCTTCAGGAGTTCCAATACCCCACATACCAGTTTTATCAATCTCTTTAATGCGTATCTTTTTACCATCACCAATTGCTTCATTGAATACAGGACAAACATAGTATTCGTTATTGACACGAATATCTTTCTCAATCATCTGTTCGGCATACTTCACATAGTCAGATCCCCTCTTCCAGTAATAGATACCGACAGTAGCATGTTCTGAGATTGGTTTCTTCTCAGCAACCTCAGCAACATATCCATCCTCTCCTAACTTGGCATAAGACCACTTAGGATGAGTTGCAGGGAAGGTAACAATACCACCATCAACCTCACCATTCTGGAAGGCATATAGGGTCTCATTAGAATCCCACTCAACAAACTGATCAGAGTTTGCCATTACTAACGGTTCGTCGTTGTTGATAAATTCCTTTGCAAGTAAAGTGGTACAAGCTGCACCTTCGGTGATATCTTCAACCTGTACAATATTACACCCAGGAGCAATAAGAGGAAGCAAATAATTGAGATTATACTTATCATAGTGTTCTTTTTGTACAATGAATGTGTAGTTTGCTTTAATATTAAGATTTTCAGTGACCACTTGTATCATTGGTTTTCCTTTAACTTCAATAAGAGGTTTAGGAAAGGTGTATCCCTGACTAGCAAATCTACTACCAGCACCTGCCATAGGAATTAATACGTTCATCGTCTTACTCTCCCATGCTACTTTTTTCTTAGATCCATTAAGAATTTTTTTAATTTTATTAATCTTACTTTGAGTAAGATCTTTTCGATCTTCTATAGGAACAAGATGACACTTACTATCTAAAGCACCCTGACGACCGATGTGACTATCTTCTAAAATAACAGTATCATTAGGGAGAGCACCCAATGCAGTCATACACTTCCAATACATTGCTGGAAATGGTTTATTACGAACAACATCCTCATTGGATACATACATGTCTACAAACTCAAGTAGTCCCAAACGTAAGAGAATAATCTTGACAGTATTACGGATACTGTTAGAAGCAACAGCAATCTTATAACCACAATCTACCAACTGCTGAAAATATCCCATCAGTTCATAATCTTTAGAAACACACTCATTAAAGATCTTAAGAGTTGCTTCCTGCTTGTCCTTCCAGATAGTATCATACCGATCTACAGGAAGACCTTTATTCTTCGTAAGAAGTTCCAGTTTTGCTTTAGTAGGGAGACCATCATAGATGCTGACATGTTCTTCCCGACTGATCGCATATTTAGCACCAAGTGCTTGATTTAAGGCATCATAATGATAATCTTTACTATCAATCAATACACCATCCAAATCAAAAATAACGAGTTTTGTCACATATCTCTCCAAAGTCGATAACCAAATTTATTTTTTGTGATTGGCAATTTGTAATGTTTTTGTGCGTTCCATCCAATTAATGTTTCTGGATTTATTGCAGATCCCTCATCAATAATATCTGAAATGTTACTACAAACACTGAGATATTTATCCATCAGTTCTGAGTTGCCAAAAGCAAAATGATCATTAATACCATACTCTAAGTGTGCATATTCGTCAAGAACGTTAACGGAATTTAAATTATAATTATCTAAAGACCCAACATCTTTATAGAAAAATTCATCTGTTCTCAATCTAATAACACAATCATACTTAAAATTATTTTTCTCTTCATACGTTTTTTTCAAGTTGTTTGCCTTCTCAAGGCTATAGAACATAGAGATAATATTATTAACTGGATGAGGAAATCTAGAATCGGAGGTCCAATCACTTTCAAAATCTTTCGGTTCTTCAAATTCTAATGATTTTGGGTTCCACTTCTCCTTAATATATGGAATTAAATCATTGTCCCATTTTCCACGTTCTTTATATTGATCCCAGAAATAAGATCCTACCCAACTTTTGTCATACCAAATATGAGCAAACACATTGACTTCCCAATCGGGGTTGATATCATAAAAATTTTTTTTATGATTTTCAAAACACTCTCTCAAATGTCTGGGTTGACCAGAATAAACTAAAGCAACCTTTTTCATAATCAAACTGAATGATGGAAATCAAAATTGGACGATTTAGAAATCTGAGACTCAATCCAATAGTATGTGTAACGAATACCTTCTTTAAGTGTCATTTCATAGTCCCAATCTAACTTCTCACGAATCAAATCATTGTTAGAGTTACGACCACGAACACCCAGAGGTCCATCAATATGATTTTTAGAAACTTTCTTTTCTGCAACTTCAGCAGCAATATCTACAAGTTGATTAATAGTCACCATCTCTTCGGAACCAATATTCACAGGACCAATAAAGTCACTATCCATCAATCTTCTAGTTGCTTTGATGCATTCATCAACATACAGGAAGGAACGAGTTTGCAGACCGTCACCCCATACATCGATTGTCCCTCCCTCATTGGAGAGATAAGAAACTTTTCTGCAGATTGCTGCCGGTGCTTTCTCTCTTCCACCATCCCAGGTACCCTCTGGTCCAAAGATGTTGTGATACCTAGCAACCCGAACAGAGATGCCATGGTTGCGATTGTAAGCAAAGTAGAGACGCTCACTGAAGAGTTTCTCCCATCCATACTCGGAGTCCGGTGCTGCAGGGTATGCTGATTCTTCACGACAGTCTGGATTATCAGGGTCTAGTTGATTATGCTCTGGATACATACATGCCGATCCAGAGTAAAAGATTTTAGTTTTATTTTGCTCTGTAATTTCATTCAGTTTACGTTGTTCCTCAAGAACATTCAAATTGATGGACACAGAGTTATGCATGATGTCTGCATCATTCTCACCAGTGAATACAAATCCTGCACCACCCATATCAGCAGCAAACTGATAAATCTCATCAAAAGGTTCGGCAAACTTATCTACAATATCTCTGTAGAAGTTTCCAAGGTATCCAGTAAAACGAACACATCGTTTTACAAAATTAACATCTCTTAAGTCACCAACAATAAACTCATTCGCATGAGATGCTGAATATTCAGGTTGTTTAAGATCAACTCCTCGAACCCAGTATCCTTCAGAACGAAGTCGTTTAACCATGTGACTTCCAATGAATCCACCTGCACCAAGCACAAGTGCAGTCTTCTTATAATCAGACATAAAATAATTAAACTCCTTGTATATATTATACTAGAAAAGGAGAGTTTATGCAACTCTCCTCATAAGGTCTTGCCATGCACGCCACTTGCTCTTTGACCAGAAGCAAGAAACTGGACGGTAGTAACTTCCACCCGCACCAACGGCATTTGAGAGATGCCGTAAACTCATAAGAGGGTCATAATGACTCCACCAGGGTTTTTAAAGTCTTTCCATGACTATAATCAAACAACCTCAACAGAAATTTTTAGATCAGAATAAAGGCAGTCCATCATAATTTCATAATCATCAAGTGGATCACCAGAAAAAATTACTCCATTAGATTCATAATATTTACGAACTTTCTTAAATAATTTTGGACTTTTTACATCTAAGAAAATTTCACCTTTTGCAGCATTACGAAGGGTATCTAAATCCTTGGTTTTGAATTTTTCAGTCAGTTCCATTGCCCGTTTTAATTACCTGTATATTATAAGGTGTTGTGATTATGTAGTCAAGTAAAAGTAGGTTCCTATCGCCGCTGCTCCTGAACCTACCAAAGGGGAGCACCGCAGTTGATTTCTCAACTCATATATTATACTACCTCTGGTGCCCTCTGTCAAATGGTGCCCAATGCTGCCAGTTGTATTTGTGGACTGCCCACATTCCTATAACAGGAACAATAATTAATATGAAACTTAAACTACCGACACCCCATGGATTATTGAGTGTTGCAGAGGCAAAGTGTGCTGCCTTGAGTGCTATGTTACCCATAAGTAATCTCTCTCGTTTTCCAAAGTTCTAGAAAATAACGATCAACTTGATACAAGTCTTTACCGGGTGGTATTTCATCAATGTTTTCAGACCACTCTCTACAAAGTTCTCTCATCTCACATATAATATTATTAGGTCTAAACATTCTACCAAATGATGACATGGCAAAAGCATATCTCATCTTAATGCGATGTTCCATTTCCGTCATATTTGTCACTTTCGTAATAGATATTTTCACCTTTTCTGTGCCCGAAATAGATGGTTGAACATAGAAAGGGTATTGTTTCCTAGAGTAAGACATCTGCTAAAGTCATTTTATATTTTTACCACTTCGGTGCTTGTGCAAAAGGTGATTTGTACATTGTACGTTTAAAAATATCAGAACAAACATCAATAGTATGTCTTGATCCATAGATACCAACAAAGATATATGATATACCTAACTTAGAACAATACTTTTGCTTTTCCTGACATTTTTCTATATCAACGGTACTATAATCAATAATAATATCACCCTCCTCAAGTAAAGGTATCAACTCATCAAATGTATCTTCTGCCTTTGATACAGGAAGTACAATTTGAAAGATACCAGGAACCTTTCCTGCACTAGTGTATCTAAGACTATCAGATTTAACTGCTTGGACAAGATACTCTAGTGAGGTTACACATCCACTAATATATCCTGCTTCATATTTTTCACATACAAGATCATAGTCACTACTATACCCCCAAACTTCAATTCCAGTTTCGATCATACTGCGGGACATATCCACAGCAATATCACTGTTAAACCAAATCAATCCAACTTTCATAAAATTCTCCTACAATTTAATTTGTAACTATGGTAATATTGGAGGAATAACTCCAATCAATCTGAGAAGGCCCTCAGCAAATAAACATAAGACAACCCACCCAAAACACATGCTGATAATACCTGCATTTCTATTGTGTCTCCGAATAGCATAGTCAATCATCTCCTGACACTCTTTTTAAGTAACATAATTTTCTGACTTTATTTCATCTATCCGATAATTCATTTTTCATAATTTTATCAATAGGATCTGGTGCTCCTCCAATAATTGCACATGCTCTCCGATAAAAGAAGTTGTTGGTATTCCCAGATGACTCAAAAGTCTCTTTGACTTTCACCCAATTATTATAAGTGTGCTCGTCCATGGTTTTTAGATTGAAATGCATATTAGATATAATAGTTACTAATTTGGATTTGTCAACTTATTTTGATTTCCTAATATTACCTGACATCAAAATTCATTTTACGAACTTTACGTTGCTTTCTTTGTTCTTGCCATAGGATATCTTCCGTTGAAAGAACTCCTTTTTTATTTTTAGGATGATAAGAGTTTAACATAACAATATTCGAAAAATCAACTGCAGAAATCTTATCACCACGAATAGTTGCTGTGTTAGGACAACCACAAGAAACTGTCTTACTTGAGTGTCCTTCTAATTCTTTTCCGCAGGAACGACACCTAATCCTTATATTTTCCATTGTATAATTCTTTATACGTCTTCATTTTTCAGTTATTTATAATTTTTCTTCTAACATATACTCTATTGTATTGGCAACATCATTCATTGCGTCTCACAATTCCTTACGTTGTCCGGCATGTTGTTCTACTTTCGTAACACCATTCTTAGATTCTTCGCAGAGAGTCCATCTCCATTGACTCATACTCTTAGAGTACCAAAGATTAATTTTCATTTGTAGAAAAATCGTCTACGCGACTAATTAGTTCTCCCATCTTACGGATCAATTGCATGTGTTCATTTTCTATTTCCCCAATACGACTCTGTAGTATCTCAATCATATCATAGATATTATCACAGTCTGCAATTTTTTGTTCCGACTTTTTCATTTTATTTTTCATTAGTAATCCATGTCTCCACCATAACTAATACAGATTTTCTTGTTTTCTGCTGATGCTCTACACCACTGCCTGACATAAGCATCTGCATCCTTATCCATTGCAAAGTGAGCATGATTATGCAATGTCCCTATCAGTGATATCATTCCCAGCAACAGAAGGGAGGTCATTGTTCCTGGATTCGTTATGAAGTTTATAAAATATTTTTTCATTAAAAAGGGATGCTATTGCACCCCAGTATAACATTTAAATGTCTATGTGTCTACAGTATCAGAAGGAATACTTCAGACCCAACTTGGTTCCATAACCACGGTCGATGTCAGAATCACCTGAACCGACGAAAGAAACTTCACCATATGCACCCAGTGCATCAGTCAGTGCAAGACCGAGACCTGCCTTACCAGAAGGAACAGTGTCACTTTCAGCACCATCAGGGGAGACTACAGTAGCTCCTCCTTGAATGTAATAAGAAGCAGAATCACCCAGTTCACCTTCATAACCTACGTGAAGGTCTGTGGCAGTTCCACCATAATCAGATCCAATCCAACCAGAATTAGCTTCGACGTTGACATAGGGTCCGGCTAGGGCAGCAGCAGGGACAAGAGCAACAGCAACAGCAGCTGCGGCGATAGTCGTTTTGAACATTTGTTTTTCCTCGTTTTTTTTACTTGCGGAATGGTTACCCGCAGATGTTAAGAACCTCGACTGGTTCTGTTGTAATTTGTTACTCAAGTAACAGAGTATATATACTCATTTTGTTTTTCGGGTATTCGGATAACCCGAAAGCGGAATACCAGAATCGAACTGGTGACGAAAGGTTGGAAACCTTTAGTTTTACCTCTAAACTAATTCCGCAGAGTGGGAGATTTCTCTCCCGACACACTTCCTCCACACAAGAGATAGTATAAGACAAGATTGAGTTCTTGTCAAGTGGGTTTAGTCAGGCTCGAACTGACGACTTGCAGGTTAAAAGCCCGATACTCTACCAACTGAGTTATAAACCCCTGGAGACAGTGAGACGATTTGAAAGAACCGGACATTTCCAACCCTTTCAACTCCACAACCTGGATTCGAACCAGGGACAAACGTTTTAACAGACCGCGACTCTACCGCTGATCTATTGTGGAATGATGGAGTAAGTGTAATATACCTCATAAGGATATAACAGGGACTTACCCTCTATCACTTTTATATATTACACCAGTTCTTGGATGGTGTCAAATCTTAGTTCGGTGTGTATTTCTCTATGACAATTAGCACATACACATATACACTTATCAAGTTCTTTTTTCTGCTCTTCCCATTTTCGTATTTTAATATTACCAAAGTTTTTATCTTTTTGAGTTGGTTCTATGTGATGAAACTCTAATGCGTCAATACACTTACTATATCCACATCTCTCACATTCACCACCTTTATAATCAACTGCTCTTTTTTTATTATTTTGCCACCTTTCAACAGAATATTTGTTATGGCATTTTTTGCAATTAGCCTGCCATATTTTTTTACTTTCTCTCCAATATCCAGTTTCTTCTGTTAAAAGAACTCTACATTTAGAACAATTTTGTATTGGTCTCCCATCAACTCTGAGAATATGATTTTCACCAATATAACCATCACTAAATGATTTGTGTCTAGTAGTTAAATTGTACTTATTCAACCAATACCTAACTGTGGTCTTTCCTTTATTTTCCATTTTAGATATTTGAGTGGTGGACATTCCACTCTCAATATATTCTAAAAGTTTTTGTTTATCCATATAGTCCAGAGGAAATATAATATTATTTATACAACTAAACTATTTAACAGGCGTACCTGGATTCGAACCAGGGATGAGGAGGTAGAAGCTCCTAGTGATATTCCACTTCACCATACGCCCATAAGAGACCTCCCCCTGTTTGTGCATTATTAAGAGGCATGGGAGAGGCAGGACTTACACAAGGTTTGTACCCCCGCTGCCTATGAGAGTATTATACCATTCTAAAAAATATCCGTCAACCCTCTTCTACCACTTCCGTCTCAGACACTTCTACTTCTGGTTCAGGTAAATTAACTCCGGTTGCTTCCAAATACTCAATAGCACCTTGAGTCTTTAGCATCAAATCCCTGGTTCTTGTGGAATGTTCACCAAGTCCTTCGAGTTCTGCTATCAATTTTACTCTTTGTTCTATTAATTGAGAAAGATGATTTTGCTGTTCGTTCATTTCAATGAAAAAAGATTTTATTTTATTTATTTATAACTTATAAGAAACTAAAAAGTAATCATCACTCTATCAAAGTTCCGTGTGCTCTTCTTCCCTCTCATCAACACCTAATATATAATAGATAGCATAACCCGCCATACAAACAGAAAGAAATACCATAAAGATCACTGACCACACAGGATCATTTACGTTATCAAGTGGACGAAGAATCAGATTCATCAGTAGTAGAGATACTTATAATATCTAGTCCTTCTACTTTAGAAGGTATTGATTTTATAATT
>Ga0233444_10003410_pt1 | contig 15834 bp, 10 predicted proteins | sample SI_124_October20_6_FD_182792 | JGI IMG/M metagenome (GOLD analysis project Ga0233444, IMG submission 182792) | Seawater microbial communities from Saanich Inlet, British Columbia, Canada - SI_124_October2016_10_MG | ecosystem: Environmental > Aquatic > Marine > Inlet | place: Canada: British...
TGAATTCTTTTTCTTAATTTCTAAGAGCAATGCTAGAAGAAGTCTTGAATCCAGACCCCCAGAAATTGCAAGTTCGACTTCGATATTATTACGATTGAAAAAGGCAGAGAACGTGCGATATGTTTCTGTGATAAATGAATTCAACACGTCTCCATAATCATCCCTGGTTTTTCGAAATACAGATTTTAATTTTTCTTCCTGTAACGAAAATATTTGTTGATATCTTCTCCATTCGATTAGAATGGATTTCCCAGGCGATAATAAATGGACGCCGCTTACCTGTGTTTCATTGCTAGTTGCAGCGCAAGCCAAACCATGCGTCCATGCTCTTGCATGAGACACATTTGTATTATGCGATAATTTAAAACCAAGTTTAGCGCGGATTTTTGCCAAGACATACAACGAATCTGAAGAAACAAAAATATTTTTTTCAGAGAAATACATTATGGGAAACATCGAAAAAAGATCATTATGAATCCTAACTTTTTCTTCACTCCATGATGCATTTACGTAACTACCTTGTAATCCTGTTTGATCAAGAAAAGTATCCTTCCCTTTTTCTTCTTTCCATTTATGAAATCCTTCAGCGCCAATAACTACTGATTCTGTTTTAGGATCTGAAAACCATCCCTTGAAGAAAAAATTCTGCGACTCAAATCGGTTAGTTACATCAGATTTTTGAATAGTGAGAATCGATGATTTAGCATTTACTTTTACGGTTTGAAATTCATGAGCATTTTCTGAACTAAGGAGAACATCCTTCAATCTCTTTATTTCCGAATGCGAACCTACTGCAAAGAGATAGTTTGACAAGTTACTCACCTAGAATCTAAAGTAGATGAAATCTACTGTCTGCGAGGGCTGTAGGAAATATGTTACACATAACATCGTCCCGCAAATAAGCCCCCACCAGAATGAATTCGATTTAGATATTAATTTTTCAAACCCTCCAACCTTTCCACTCACTCCATGGCCCAATATGAAAACAATGGCTAAGCAAAATGTTAGGAGTTTTACTCCCGGCATGAATTCTATGAATTCTCTCATATCAAAATAACCTTCAATTCCAAGAAATGTTTTCATGCTTCGAAATAGTATATCTACATCTTCAATTCTAAAGATTAGCCAAGTGAAGAATATTAGGTATTGTGTAATTCCCCATGATAGAGAGGACGCAAAGAAATTGTATCGCTTGAAAAGAAATACAACTGGTTTACTTTTTGAGATATATCTGTGTGCAATCAGTAACAAACCGTGAGCAAGCCCCCAAATAACAAAATTCCACGAAGCCCCATGCCAAAGACCTCCTAGAATCATTGTTGTCATTAGAGCAAAAATCATTACTTTTGTTCCGTTTCTTGACCCACCTAAGGGGATGTAAAGATAATCACGTAACCAAGTCGAAAGAGAAATGTGCCACCTTCTCCAAAAGTCTTGAGGAGAAGTTGCAGCATAGGGTGTTTTGAAATTATCTGGTAAAGTGATCCCAATCAGTTTGGCTGAGCCTAATGCAATATTTGTATATGCAGAAAAGTCACAGTAAATTTGGATTCCAAAACATAATGACGCCCACCAAATCAATCCTATATTGCCTAAGTGTTCCCCCTCAGTAAATATTTGATTGGCATGAATTGCTAGATTATCTGCGAAGACAATTTTCTTGAACACACCGTAAATGATCAGAGTTAACCCTATTCTAATATGAACAGGGTTGTATCTCAAAGGTTTTTGGATCTGTGATTGGAATTCATCTGCCCGTACAATTGGCCCAGCAACCAATTGCGGGAAGAACGAAGCATAACAACCAAATTCTACAAATGATTGGTAGGGAGAAATTCTTTCTCGATAGATATCAATAGTGTATGACATCGTCTGGAAAGTGTAGAATGAAATCCCAACCGGTAACGCTAGTCCTAATTCATCAATACCAGGAGAATGCATGAATTTCAATGAGATTAAGTTAAATGATTTTATCACGAAATCAAGATACTTGAATATGCAGAGCAATACAAGATTCGTGACTAGGCTAACTCTAAGCCAACGTTTCCTTACTTCTTTAACTCTCGAGCTAAATATTTTTTTCCCGCTATGCCAATCAATAGAAGTAGATAAGAGGAGGAGTAAGACATGCCAGCCCGATGCAAACCAAAAAAAGAGTAGGCTCATGAAGAATAGAAAGATGACCTGTATGTTCCTTTTTTTGTAGAAAATAAATAAAGTAAATATAAGCACTGCTGGCAAAAAGTAGAGATAATATGATGATGATATGAAATCTATCGTAACACCTCCAAATCGGGAACAAAATTTTCGTCCGATGTTACGAGTATTCGATCTATTTCAACACCGTCTTCTTGCATCCACACATTCATTTTAACCTCCCACGGAGAAGGCACCCACATTTTCAGTGGTGCTAGTGAACTATTCTTTGTCCAATGCCATTCGCCATCTGCTTCTTCAAAAGACGAAACTATTGAAAAATTTGTAATAGGGTAACCCGGTCTTTCGAAATTTACTGCAAAGGTATCATCAGAACTACTTTCACCCCGGGTTTCAAACCAAAAATAGTACATACCAGGATTAACTATCGTAAGATTGTAGCCAATCATTGGCCCTTCTGTTGGTTCTCTTGGAGATTTTCCAATATCTGGTGATGCCCTTATTATCGAATTATTTTGAACAAACTCCCACTTATGCGGTAATCTTCTATCGTATGGATGTGAACAGTAGGAGTACCCCTCTGCTTCGATAATTGATGTTTGTGCAATTATCGGCCAATTCAAATCAGTCCCGGTACAGACGTCATTTGATAAATAACTTTCAATGGTCGGAAGGTTATATTCTCGCTTTGAGGTATTTTCTAAAAGTCCATTTAACGCGTAGGATAATCGTTCGCATGCATATTCTCTCCCTGCATCTGCTAAATGATTTCTATCCCGAAACATCCATTCAGGCCACTCTTCCCAGAACATATTCATTCCGGTAACACCGTTAATTTGTGAAAAGTTTTCGAATGTAGAGTTGTATCCATCAAGCTGTCCATGGCTTAAATAATCGTAAACACTAGGATGATGTGGCACACCTAACAATAAGATTTGGATATTATTGCTAGTTAATTCTTGAATCATATACTCATAGGCCATGTGATTTAGGGTTGAATTATACCTGGGCTTGTAAATCGAACCGTTAGCGAGAGATGGCATGTTCGTTGAGAAATATTCCTCAACTTCTTGTTGTGACTTTATTTCAAAATTCGGAGGTTTGAACGTAGGAGTCATGAGATACTCTAGCCATTTTTCTTCAGAGCGAGGGATATCAGATTCTGAATATTCAACTTCCGGGATCCGTTGCAGTAGTTCCTCTAATTTTGATTCTAAGGCTTCAAGCGAATATGTTTTTGTCATTTGAATTCGTTCTGGGATTGTGGTTGATACAAACTTTTCATCCTCAATTCGAATTAATTCTGTCCAATCCCCAATATCATCCTGGCTCATCGTGATGCTATTGATTTTGAATCTAAATTCAATGTAATCATTCAGTTTTTCGGACTCGTAAAACTCCCATAAATTATTAGGGCCGAGCTCGATTACTACGATGTCAGGTTGACTTGTTATTATAGCAGGTGTTTGGATCATTTCCGTGTAAGGGTTACCGCCTGAAATACCAAGATTGAAAACGCCAACAGTATCTTTAGATTGAATTTTTTGAGATATGCACATTCCATCAAATGTATCACGGATTATTGATGAGCCAATTGCGGTTATTTTTGTGCCACCAAAATCCCCAATTGTATCATGCGCATCATAGATCATTGCATATCGGCCATTACTGATTATATCGCTTTCAATTAAAGCATCAGAAATTATTGGGTTAATCACCAATGTTGACATGAAAATGAAGGTTAAGAACAATGCTGATATGGATTTTATCAGTCCTAAAGTTGTTTGATTACTTAAGTCCGACATATTAATTCGAATCCTTTTCATTAGAATTTTTGTGGTACCGATTAATGGCTTCTTCGACATTTTTTGTATCTAAGACCAATCGTCCTTCATCCATACAGAGTACACGTGTGCACATGTCTCGAATCAGTTGCTCGTTGTGAGTCACAATAACAACCGTTGTCTCGCCTTGAACCATCTCAGCAATGCGTTGTTTCGATCTTGTCCGGAATGAACTATCGCCTACTGCGAATACTTCGTCAAAAAGAAGGATTTCGGGTTCTAAGTGAGCTACAATAGAGAACCCAAGTCTTGCTCTCATTCCCGATGAATATGTTCGAAGAGGTTTGTCAATAGCATCCTCTAAACCAGAAAAAAGAATGATTGAAGGCACGAGTGCTCGAACTTTTTCAATACTAATTCCATGCAATGCTCCACTTAGAACAATATTGTCTCTACCCGAAAGATTTCTTTGAAATCCTGTGCCAAGAGATGCTAAAAGTGTAATCTCTCCATTGACTTTCACATCCCCTTTATCTGGTTGATAGATGCCTGAAAGAAGGCGCAACAGAGTGCTTTTTCCAGCCCCGTTATGACCTAAGATTCCTATGACTTCGCCTTTGCTAACTGAGAAATTTATGTCTGAAAGTGTTGCAACAGGTGATTGCTTTTTACCCTGGAAAAACCCAAACAATTTACGAATCGATTTTGGTGATTGTTTAGTTATAGGGTAAGTCAAGTACACACCTGACAATTCTAACGCCAAATTTTCATTCATAGATGAATCACCGCTCTGTTTTGATAACGATTGAAAATAGCACTACCCACAAGTAGAACTCCAATGGTAATTCCGATTGTTCTGAAAATTATAAATGGAGTCAGATATGAAAGATCACCGAGAACCGCACCTCTACAAATTTCAATGTATGTTGCAACTGGGTTCATCAAATGATAATCTAAATATTTCTCTGGGATGTATGCCGCTGAATAAAATACCCCTGATAGGAAGAAAAGTGCCCTTAAACCGATGTCTACGACCATAGTCGTATCCCTCACGAATACAACCGCTATACACAATATTTGAGACAATCCATGGGCGAGGAGGATGATTCCGAACACAGCAACGGGTAATAAAAACAAATTTAATGTGAATGCAATGTCCATATATATCATGTATATCGGTACGATAATTAGGCTCAATATCAATCGAACGAGTTGGAAGCCACTAACATTTGCAATGAGAAGTTCTCTGGGAAAAGAAACTTGTTGAATGAGACTTGAGTTTCTTGTTAATTGTGTAGACCCTTTTGATACTGTTTTGGAGAACGCACTGTAGATAAGAATCCCTAACATGATGTTTAGAGGGAGTAATTTGTCTGGGTTTCCTCTGAGAATTACAAACACTACAAAGAAGACAAGTGTAAAGAAAATAGGTTCCAGCAAGGTCCATGCATAGCCTAAGAAATAATCGCCATACGTGGTTTTCAAATCCCGTCGAACCATTAAAGAAAGTAAACTCCGGTTCTTCAGAATTGAATTAAACGAAATGAATGGACCTTGGAGAAGAGATGGACGTGAATATACCTGCATTTGCTACTCCCCCTATCTTTCTGTTGCCGCTCCTGACAAATATCAATATCGCCTATATACCTCATCATATAATTCTACGACATTTGCCCATGTTCGATGATTCAAAATATATTCCCGCCCTGCGCCTCCAATTGTTTCTCGTAGGTTGGTATCTTTCGATAATCGGACAATCACTTCAGCAAGTGACTCAACGTTCTCTGCGGGGAAGGTCATTCCTGTAACTCCGTCATCTATGATTTCGCATAGTGCCGGTAATTCTGAAACAATCGTAGGTATCCCACGAATCATTGCTTCTAATGGTTTAATTGGAGGCACTATTCGGGTTACATTTGAATCTGGGCGACTCACAACAAAGATGTCGATCAGGTCATAGAAATGTACGATATCTTCATGTGGAAATGGTCCTTCAACAAATGAGATTTCAGAAATACCAAGCGATGAGCATAATTGAATTAACTCGTCTTGGTTTGATTTAGTACTACAGACCAAAAACCGAACATCTAATCCAGAATTAACTGCTTGGGCAACAGCCATTGCCGTGTAATCTACTCCCTCCAACTTACGTAAACTTCCAATGTATCCAACAACGATGGTTTCTTCAACTCTCTGCAACCGATTATCCAATTCGGCTAAACTCTCAGGTTTTTTGGAATTATCCACAAGAGGCAACGTAGCGAATTCTAGACCCACTGCGTTTGGAACGATGACAGGGGGCGAATCTCTCAACTTTCTGCGATTGATTTCATCGCCCAAGCGAGCACCTATTGCGATAACGTCGTCTGCTTTTCGAATGACTTTATTCTCTTGACTGCGGTAATATCGATATGGAATTGAGCTTGTCTTCCATCTGCCTTGGGCCACTGCTGAATCCTCCCACATCCCTCTGACTTCATAGATGAAAGGGAGGTTGAGTTTTCTTGCAGCCCGGAGGGCGGGAAGTCCCACCCTGAAGGGAGTATGAGCGTGGATTACTGATACCTTCTCTTTAATCGCTTGTTCAATGATGTTTTTCTCATAGCGTTTCATCATTCGCCTTTCTCCAATGAATCTTCGAAAAAGAATGACTTTCCTGTATACTGGCCTGAAAAGTTGACGACATAACAAACTGATTTTGTATGTGATAAACTTGAACAGCCGAAGAGGGAAGATTGTTTCTTTCTGAACATTAAACCCGTTTTTTTTCTTCTTAGATTGCTCTTTTATTTTTTGTTGAAAGACTGTTCTAATATACCTTATTCCGTCTATTTCGGTATCAATGTTCATAGCTTCTCTTTCAGGATAAAATGGCGAAGTCAGGCCGATTGGTTGACAAATATTTCGGTCTTTGAGAGAAACGAGAAGATCATGAGTACGAATGGCGTATCCGTTCACATCAGGTGCGCTATTTGCAAGAACATGTAATGCTCGTTTTCCTGACAACGCTATCACCGTTCAAGGTGATTTGTAATAGCATCTACAATTCTAATAGCAGTTTTACCATCCCAAAATTGTGGTTTTTTACCTTCCCGTACAGAATTCTGACCAAGTGAATTGTCTACTGCTTCCTGTAGCATATCTAAATCCGTAATAAGTTGATTCGTCCCTTCGGAGATTGTTATTGGTCTCTCCGTGTTTTCCCGCAAAGTCAAACAAGGAATACCAAGAGAAGTCGTTTCTTCTTGAAGTCCTCCTGAATCAGTGATTACAAGATTTGATCCGCCTATCAACGAGACGAATTCAAGATAACCTAATGGCTCAATTACGTAAATTCGGTCATTGTCTAAAAAGGAGGTTAATTTATCAAATTTAGTGAAATTGTTTCGGGTTCTCGGATGCATTGGAAAAATAATCGGGATTTTTCTTGAAACCTTCACCAATTCCTCAATGAGGCGGTCTAATTGACTGGGATGATCGACATTTGATGGACGGTGGAGTGTTACAACAGTATATTTGTTAATCCCAAGTTTATTCGCCACATTCATATCTGTTTGATTTACTCTTTCTAAAGCATCATATAATGAATCAATCATAATATTTCCCACGAATTTTATGCGCTCTTCAGATACGCCCTCGTTCCGTAAATTTTCATCCCCGTCAGTGGAAGGAGTAAGAAGTAAATCAGAGACACTATCGGTGAGTATTCTGTTAATTTCTTCTGGCATTTCACGGTCGAATGACCGAAGGCCAGCTTCAACATGTGTCACCGGAATTCCTAATTTCTTTGCTACAAGTGTGCATGCAATAGTCGAATTAACATCGCCAACAACAACAACCATAGAAAAGTTATTTTGTTTGCAAACTTTTTCGAATTCAATCATTATTGTTGCGGTCTGAGAAGCATGAGTACCTGAACCGACATTAAGATGGACATCCGGGGCTTTCATGTTCAAATCTTGGAAAAATATGTCCGACATATTTTCATCATAGTGTTGCCCTGTGTGAACAAGTACCGTCTCAATGCCTCTGCGCGCAAACTCTCTATCAATTGGAGCTATTTTCATAAAATTTGGTCGTGCGCCTACAATTAAACAAATTAACATAAAAATCACCTATACAAATGCATACTTTTCTGGACTGTCCGAACCAAGCAGAATTGCTTTTTTCATCAGCTGCTCATCAGTTACATCCCACGAATGAAACCCTTCAACCTTTTTACGCATGTAAACGAAATTGTAAGGGTCTGTCGAATATATCCTGAATCCGGCGTCAATTGAATCCCTGATGAATTGTGTATCTTCGCCTGTTGATAAATTTCTCATCTGCACTTTTTCAGAAACCGCTCGTTTGAATAAGAAGGTCGGTCCAAGGATTAAGTCACCATACTTATGCCGATTTTCAGGGAATCGGAGATAGGTTGATTCTGATTTTTCGTGATACATGAAAGTACACATTTTCCCGACAATATCTGCATCTGTGTAATTAAAAGCCATTAACTGATCACTAATGTAGTTCTCACCATATAAGTCATCATCATCAAATTTACCAATGTAATCGCCTGTTGAAAGTTCCATTCCAAGATTAAAGCAGTGCCCGAGACTCAATCCCGGCGTTACGAGATGGACTTTCGTATTTAGTTCATCTCGAAGTAAATTTGTTATCTCAGCATACTCCTGCTTTTCGCAATCTATGACTATTATGAGTTCACGATTTTCCCAAATCTGACATCTGAAGTTTTTCAGGATATTTTCAATCATCTCTGGACGATTCGTACAAGTGACTAGACTTACCTTTGGATTTGATGATTGAACCTCTTTGTCCATTCCAAGTTGTTCTAAAATATGCCCTACTCGGTGAGTATATGTGTGATTTCTCATAACATGTCGATAACCCTGGTGAGCTGTACGATTTCTATATTCATCGTCAGAAATTAATTTTTCAAGAGCTAATTCTGCCTCTTTAGGAGAATCAACTATTGTAATGCCATCTGGGAGCATTTTTTCCATTCCTTCCGAAGGTGTTGAAAGTACATGAGTAGAAGATGCGAGAATCTCAAACACTCGCCTACTGAACATTGTATCAGAATTCATAACCGAATTCACATTGAGGAAGATTTTGTACGCCCTGTATGCCATGCAACATTCATCATAAGGAAGAGAACCTTTAACGAATTTAGAGTATAAACTTGGGAATTGATTTCGATCACCGGTTCCAAAAAAGCGGTCATAAACATGTAAATCGTAATGCCGTGATGCGTCGATTAGAAGTTTTGTTTGTCTCTTTCGATCCCCATGTTCTCGAATATACCATGAGCCAGCAAAGCACACATTATGCCGTGGTAATTTGTTTCTTACGGGGTTGTGGATTACTGGTTGGCAAGCGAAGGGCATAGCAAAAACCTGTTGATGCCCACAATCTTCAACATAGTTCGAGATCGAACGATTATCTGATGTGAAAATATAATCAAATCTAGAAGCAGTACCGATAAATTTGTCATAATTTACAGGATCTTCTTTGTTCCAGAATACTTTTTTTAGACCAATCTCGGTACAATAGTCAAGCAACTCTTTCAATCTGAGCCCATTTGGAGATTCTGTGGAAGTCATGGCCCATATCCACTGTTCATCATGTCCTTTCCAAATTGACTCGGCTAAAAAGAAATCAAAATTACCATTGCGAAGGAATTCCTTCCAGTTATCTCTTGGAGTGCTTTGCAAATTTAACTCGTAGGACAAAGAATCGAACGAAAATTTATCGAGAATACAAGCAACGTTCAAATTCCTTTTTGGTTCTGTTTGTTTTGTCGAAGGAAGTATTGGGAAAAATCCTGTTCCTTTCTTTGATGAAACTGTAGATTTTAGTTTCCGGTCTAGAGTGACCTTCATCTTCTTTTTCCAAAAATCATTTTTTTGTGACTTAAGCAAAAATAAACTCTTCTCGTACTGTTCGGTTCGATTATAGAGAGTAATCATTGTACGTGCGTATCGTTTATCTTGGAAATCAAAGTTTTCAGCGAGTTGAATTGCTGTGTATGGATCTACTGCCCCCAACCCCCTTATTGAAGCAATAAGAAGATTATTAGCAATGTGTTTTGGGAGATTTTGATTTGTTGTTAGATAATCTAAGGCCCAAATCAAATCTCGATATATCGAGAGGCCTTGGGAAGAAAATGCTTCTTGGATTCTTGACTTAATCTCGCCCATTTTTGGCGGCCTCCCTTCCGCCAATGAAATCAGTTCGGAAAGAGGTAAGTAATCAAAATACAGTTGTTGATTTACAAGAGGTTCAATGTTAGCCATCTCATTGAGAAACTCCTGCGTTACTGTCTCCCAATTTGAAAAATCATCCCCTGGGGTATAAGAACGATCCATTATCAATGCTTCATCGATTGCGTTATTTATTTGTTGAAAGTTGTTATATCGGATTAGATAAGGCATGGTTTTACTGTTACTTTTTGTCGATGGTACGATGCAAGGAATCTTGTTTTGCCTTAATTCATTAATTCCAAGAGGTGGCCCTTTACTTGATTTGGAAGGTAAATCCAAAGCCAAGTTCCATGATAGCATCCTCTCAACAGTCCAATTAGAATCGCGAACAGTCCAAGTTTTCACGTTTTCAGGCTGTGGAGTACTCATTGGCCACGAAGATCCTAAAACTTCAAACATATCCCCTTTTTGACTTTCTGCTAATTTTGAAATAGTATCGAAATCGATATCATCGTCTGTCCTGATTAGAATTCCAAACCTATTCTTGTCAGGATTTGATTTTTGTTTTTTGTTCTTTGATTTGAATCGTCCTTCAGAACTTAGAATTGTTTGTGAATTTTGTATCTTTAATTTCGATATAACTTGTTCCTGAAATTTATTCTTCACTAATATGGCATCCGAATTTGAAAGCAGATGGAGTTGCCCTTGTGAAAGATCTAATTCTTGATCGATATCCCACGAGTGCAAATCACATACAACCACCCAATTATTTGTATTAAAATGATGAATTTTACGAATAAGTATTGGAGAGGGTTTTGAAATTAACAGGATTTTTTTCAACCCCGCAAACTCTCTAGAACTAAAAGCCTCAAGTGAAGAATTAACAAAATCCAGAGGGAGATTAATTAGAGATTTCAATTTATTTACCCCTACTAGTGGGTTCCGATTTTTCCTGAAATAACCATTTATGACAGGAACTTTCTTGGTTACCAAATTAGAAACAATTTGAGAAGTCCTATCGATTGAAATTGAAGGGTCAGGATGTTGGGAGCCGTAAACAAATACCATCGGACTTGGATGTAAGCGACATATTTGCTCAAAATCTTGGAGGAAATTGTTGATATTATTGTGTTCAACGGAAGATGTCAATTCGAGAATCGGTCCAAGTTTCACTCCAGAACTATTTTTCCAACTCCTAAGTGTTACTATAGCATATCCAAAACTTTCAGGAGGTCTGAAAACAACTGTAAACGTTCCATCATCCTCCGGGTTTAGATATTGATACGGCCCAACAAGTGATGATTGTTTCAGCAAGGAATTTGAATCAGGTTCTTGCTTTTCGCCTTTTTCATCAAAGAATTTTATCGAGATAAGCGCGCAATTGAGTGGTGCTTCTGACGGTGTTGTGAGAGCGCCACTGAGTTTCATTATATCTTCGGAATGGAGTCTATTGATGTGTGCCATTGGCAGATATAATTTGTAACCTTTCGCCGAGAGGGTGACTTCTCGTCCATGTTTAACAAATGCCAATATATCGTTCAAGCCGTGATTGTCAGATTCAAGTGATTGTTGTATTCTTTTGACAAGAATATTGGTGGCTTGTGATTCGGAGACTCGGCTAATATGATTTAGTGCAAGTATTGGGCGATTATTCTTTAAGTAAAATTCAGCAATCGTTTTATCGAATCTTTCGTCGCTTATTCGTACAGGAAAATGTTCACCAAATTGGATTGCTGTGACAATATCGGATTTTCCGAACTCTCGGATAATGGCAACAATAAGATTGTTGCAATTCAGATTGTTGCTCCTGTTACCAGTTAGATGATGGTATATTTTTTCAAAGTCTGAGAACACACTTGAAGGTTCGTTCTTACATTTCGACTCAACCACAGATTGGATATGTGTCAAATTTACAGGTCTACTTTTCGCTATCTTTACAGCCTTACGCAAGTACTTTTTCGCAAAGAGAATGCTAAATCTCGACCTATAATTAAACATTCGATCAGCTCTTCACTACGGACGACCCACAGCATGTACTTGCCATCCTTTCTTTTTGAGTTGTTCTAAATCTAACACTCTTCGGCCATCATAAATAATTGGCCGATTCATCGCTTTCAGCAATTTGTCCCAGTCAAGAGTGAGGCATGCTTTGTGCGCAGTAACCAAAATTGCTATATCAGCGTTTGATTCAGAATAAACATCAGAGATTACAGATACATCTTCTGGAAATTCATTTTCTTTGAGGTGTGGATCCCAAGCTGAAACCGAGATCCCTTTGCTCAGTAATGTTTCAGACAATTGTTTTGCAGGAGTCTCTCTTGGATCTCCGACTTCTGGCTTATAAGACCAACCGAGAAGGAGGACCTTTCCTTGTTCTGAAGGTACACCTGCTTTGTATAAAATTTCATGAATTAGCTGCCCTATATGACTAGGCATTGTTCGATTAACCGCACGCGCTGCTGTTATGAGTTCTGCTGGAACGCCAACATCAGCAGCTCTTTGAATCATGTAATATGGGTCGACAGGTATGCAATGCCCGCCAACTCCGACTCCTGGAGTGTAACGATGGAAATTCCATTTGGTCGAAGCGGCAGTCAATACCTCTTCTACGTCTACATCTAATTGAGGGAATATGCGTGCTAATTCGTTTACGAGTGCAATGTTGATATCGCGTTGAACATTTTCGATGACCTTTGCTGCTTCAGCAACTTCAATTTTCCCAACATACCTCACATCTTCAGAAGTGAGTCTGCTGTACAGAGAAACCAATGAGCTTCCGATTACCGGGTTTGTACACCCAATCACTCTAGCGACTTGCCGCACTCCATGTGCAGGGTCTCCTGGGTTGAATCTCTCAGGGCAATACGCAATTTCAATATCAGTACCTATCTCAAGTCCGATATCCTCTATCTCCGGTAACCAAGTTTGCGAAGTTACTCCAGGATAAACAGTAGATTCTAGAACGACTATTGTATTTTTTCCAGGAACAACAGATTCAAAAACAGAACGACCTGCTTGCTTTACATAACTTAAATCTGGTTTCAAATCATGGGTTATAGGAGTTGGTACTGTAACAAGAATGACATCACAATGCGGCACAGCAGCATTAATTTCAGTGGTAATGTTCCACTTTAGTGTACCTGGTGAGGGAATTATTTTATCGACATCAGGATCTCCGGTCGGGTTTTCACCGTTGAGAACCATACGTACTGTGCGTTCAGAAATGTCAACTCCCCAGACATTGAAACCTGCATCATGGAACCCGATAGCAGTAGGTAATCCAACATAACCAAGTCCAATTACACCAATGGTCAAATCTCCATTCTTCGCTTTTTGCTCGAAGTCCGGAGTCCATCCCATGAGTGTGGCTAGAGCCTTTTGTTTTTGAATTAGATGGAAAAATACCGAAGAGTTGTTTTGCTTTCGACCCATCAGATGGTTTGATGAAGCACATTCTGGTCACTGGCGGAGCGGGCTTTATTGGCTCGAATGTCGTCAAACATGCCCTTGAACACGGTCTAAAAATCACCGTCATCGATTCTTTAGAACCAACCTCGAAAGAAATGGATGAATACATCCAATCGGGAATTGATTACATTCAGTGCGACATACGTGATTTGGAGCAATTAAATACCATAAAAGGTGAGTTCGATTCTTTAATCCATCTTGCTGCCCAAGTATCAGTACCTAAATCATTCACTCATCAAAAAGAAACTGAAGAAATAAATGGAAAAGGGACAGAAAACGTACTTGCGCTTGCAGAAAAATTAGGCATTAAACGATTTATTACGGCCTCTTCTTCCGCTGTTTATGGTGATTATGAACAGATGCCACTTGAAGAAAGTAAAGTTGGTACAATTCAGTCACCTTATGCTAAAACTAAAGTCGATAATGAAATTCTGATTGAGAAATCATTTGCTAAAGGAAAAGAATTCCTTGCGTTGCGGTTCTTCAATGTTTACGGACAGGGTCAAGGCGGTAATTCTGGATACGCAGCAGTGATACCAATCTTTGTCAAATCTTTGAGAGAGAAAAAAGAGGTCACAATATTTGGTGATGGAAAACAGACAAGGGATTTCGTTCATGTTTCGGACGTATCTCATCTTTTGATATCACTATCAATTAGCAAATGGCCTAAACCAAGACAGCATGTATTCAATGTGGGATCGGGTCAAAGCCAAACAATACTTCACGTTGCAACACTAGTTCAGAAATTCATCGAGAATGGAAAACCTCTAGAAATTCAGTTTGAGATGGAAAGAGAGGGGGATATTCGTCATTCTGTTGCATCGATGGATTCAACGAAAGAGCAATTGGGCTGGGAACCATCTATCGCTTTTGAAGAAGGGCTCAAACGATTAATTCAGGGGTCTTAGATTGAATATAACTTGGTGTACAACCCGGCATTTTAATTCAGATTTCTGTTCGACAACTCAAATCGAACTTCTAAATCGATTAACGGCAGGAGGATACAATGTTCGTGCGCTTGGCCCTGATCAACCAGTATCGAACGTAAAGTGGGCGCATATAAAAATCAAACAATCGAATATTAAAGGAAGAAAAGGGAGCTCATTAGCAAACAACATTGTCACATTTCTAAAGAACAATCTTGACAATTGTAACCTTTTGCTTATCGATTGGCCGCTTGTAAGAAAGATTGGTGCTTTTGCTGACAAGATGAACCTTCCCTGGATATGTATCGATAGATCACCTCCCGCAGATTCTGGAATTTTTGCAGCATTGCAATCCCTTGTATGGCAAAAGGCATGGAAATATGTGTCTTCATCAACAGGAAGTAAACAGTGCCTAGGAGGCACGGTTGTAAGCAAAGCTCATCAAGATATGATTTCAAATAAATTCCAAATAGAGCCAGGTAATTTATGCATTCTGATGGCTGGAGTAAATCTATCAAATTTCATTTCAAAGGCCAACGATGAACGTTTGTCTGGGTTGAATCTCGTCTATCATGGCAGAATTGACAGAAACAGAGGTATCATGAATTTACCATTGATTTTGGAAAAGTTACTGCGACATGATATTGATGCAAAAATGCATTTTATAGGCGACGGAGACGTATATCATTTATTAGAAAATATTTCGAAAACTGAGCCAAACCTAATTCTTCATGGGAAAATAAAACACGAGGAATTACCGCAAGAAATTTGTAATTATCAGATAGGTTTACTTCCCATGCCTCCAATTTCTGCATGGACCATCGCTAGCCCTCTCAAACGAAGTGAATATCTCGCATCTGGGCTCGCTGTTCTAGGAGTCGACCATCCAGGTCACCATTTACCATGCGGTAAATCGAATACGGAGTGGTACGCGTTAGTTGATCAAGAAAGTTTCGTTTCGGATGCGGTCGCCCAGATAATCAAATGGAATGAAAAAGGCCATTTTACCGATATGGGATTGAAATCAAGAACTTACGCCGAGAAGAATTTAGATTGGAACATCACAGTAAATTCACTAACATCCTGGATTCACCAACAATTAGAATAAATCTGAACCAGATTGGAGCAAACCTCTTCAATTCTATGATTTGAAATTCCATTCTTATTCTCCACGAATGGAGGCGAATTCATCAAAAGAATGTGTTTAATCCAGTTATCTATGTCATCCATTGAACATTTTTCAACGATATCTGGAAGTGAATGGATTGTATCGGAAGCAAGAACAGGCGT
>Ga0233444_10003415_pt1 | contig 15824 bp, 15 predicted proteins | sample SI_124_October20_6_FD_182792 | JGI IMG/M metagenome (GOLD analysis project Ga0233444, IMG submission 182792) | Seawater microbial communities from Saanich Inlet, British Columbia, Canada - SI_124_October2016_10_MG | ecosystem: Environmental > Aquatic > Marine > Inlet | place: Canada: British...
CATTGATCTCAGCTCTAATTTGATTACATCTTGCTTCGATATCAGATTTTTTTCCTTCACCAGCTACAATTGTACTGTTCTCTTTATCAATTTTTACTTTCTTACAAGAACCTAGATCTCCAATTTTTACGTTCTCTAATTTTATACCAAGATCTTCTGAGATTACTTGTCCGCCAGTCAATATAGCAATATCTTCCAACATTGATTTTCTTCTGTCACCAAAACCTGGAGCCTTAACAGCAACAACTTTTAGACCACCTCTTAATTTATTCACTACTAAAGTTGCTAAAGCTTCACCTTCAACATCTTCAGAAATAATCATTAACGGTCTATTAGCCTGTACTACTGACTCTAAAAGAGGCACCATAGGCTGCAGATTAGTTAATTTTTTCTCAACTAAAAGAACCAAAGGATTATCAAGTTCAGTTGTCATTTTTTCGGTATTAGTTACAAAGTAAGGGGACAGGTATCCTCTATCAAACTGCATACCTTCAACAACATCAAGTTCTGTCTCAACACCTTTAGCTTCTTCAACTGTAATTACACCTTCATTACCAACTTTTTGCATTGCTTTAGAAATCATATCACCAATCGATTTTTCACCATTAGCTGAAATTGTTCCAACTTGAGCAACTTCTTCATTAGCTTTTACTTTTTTTGAAGATGATTTAAGCTTTTCAATAACCTGTTCAACAGCTTTATCTATTCCTCTTTTGATATCCATAGGGTTCATTCCGGCAGTTACATATTTTAATCCTTCAATCACAATAGCTTGAGCTAAAATAGTAGCAGTTGTAGTTCCATCACCAGCATTATCGTTAGTTTTACTTGCAACTTCTTTTACCATTTGAGCTCCCATGTTCTCAAATTTATCTTCAAGTTCTATTTCTTTAGCTACAGAAACACCATCTTTAGTAATTTTAGGTGAGCCATACGATTTATCCATAACAACGTTACGGCCCTTTGGTCCCAATGTTACTTTCACTGCATTAGCAAGTGTATTAACACCTTTAAGCATTCTTGTTCTAGCATCAGTGTCAAATTTAATTATTTTTGCCATTAGTATACTCCTTTAAAGTTTATTTTTTACTTTTTGAAATCCCCATTATGTCCGCCTCTTTCATAATGCTGTATTCTTTATTATCTATTTTAACTTCGGTACCAGACCATTTGCCAAAAAGAACAACATCACCAACTTTTACGTCCATAGGCGAAATTTTGCCTTCTTCATTTTTAGCTCCTGGGCCCACAGCAACTACTTCACCTTCCTGCGGTTTTTCCTTAGCTGTATCTGGAATAATAATTCCACCAGCTGTTTTTTCTTCACTGTCTAATACTTTTATAAGTACACGATCGTGTAAAGGTCTAAATTTCATATATATTTTCTCCTATAAATTTTTGTGTATGGCTGATATGGTAAGTTTTAGTAAGATTTCAAGGGGCTAAAATCATTAAAAAAAGGCCTAAATATATTAATTTAAATAGATTTATAGGGTTAAAAAAAGAGAGAAAAGAAAATTGAGAGAATTAAATCACTTATCTGAGATATTTGAGAAATATGACACGTTCGTTATAGATCTATGGGGTGTGATGCATAATGGCATAATCCTAAATGAAAAAGCCGTAGAGGCTGTAAATCAATTACAAATAAATTCAAAAAAAGTAGTATTTTTATCAAATGCTCCAAGACCTAGTTCAAAAGTTGTAGAGTTTTTACTTAAAATGAAGATGAATAAAAAACACTTAGACCACGTAATGACCTCAGGTGAGGCAGCTATGTACGCTATAAATAAAAATAAATTTGGTAAGAATTTTTTTCATTTAGGACCACCTAGGGACACAGCTATATTTGAAAAAGTTAAAGAAAATAGAACTACTATTGAAAAGTGCGATTTTATTTTATGCACAGGCTTATTTGATGAAGAAGAAACAAAATTAGATTGGTATAAAAATTTTTTAAAAAAACATATTTCAAAAAAACTAATTTGTACAAATCCAGATTTAACAGTTCACAGAGGAGAAAAGGAAGAATATTGCGCTGGGTACATTGCTAAAATTTTTGAAGAACTTGGTGGAGCTACAATTTATTATGGAAAACCATATAAGGAAATTTATGACATGTGTTTTGATATGAATGAAAAAGTTTTAGCAATTGGTGATAATTTAAGAACAGACATAAAAGGAGCAAATAATTTAAACAAAGACTGCTTATTTGTTTCCGATGGAGTTCACAGAAGTGAATTCAGTGCCAACAACGAATTAAACAATCTTTTAATTAAATACAAGGTTAAGGCTAATTATTTTCAAAAACAACTCCAGTGGTAATATGAAGATATATACAAACGCTAATTTAATTAGAAAGCACCGTAGAGGAGTTATTGCTATAGGAAATTTTGATGGAATACACTTAGGGCATCAAAAAGTAATTAATGAAGCAAGAAGAAAAGCAAAAAAAAATAAATTGCCTTTCGGGATAATGACATTTGAACCAGTTCCAGTAATGTTTTTTAACTCAAAAAAAAAACATCATAGAATAAATTCATTAAAACAAAAAAAAAATCAATTAAAACAATTTAAATTAGACTTTTTAATCATTATTAAATTTAATCTACAGTTTTCATCTTTAAAAGCTGAGACATTTATTAAAAAAATAATTTACAAAAAAACTAATTGTCAATATTTATATGTAAGTAAAAATTTTAAATTTGGTTTCAAAAGACAAGGAGACATCAAAATATTGAAAAAATTTGAAATTTTATATGATTTTAAAACTATGATCACAAAACCTTTTAAAAAAAATAAAATAACTATTTCTTCTACATCGATTCGAAAGAAAATCTCTTTAGGAAAAATTCCAGAAGCCAACAAACTCCTCAACCGGAAGTGGACTATTAATGGAAAAATAATACAAGGCGAAAAACGAGGTAGAAAAATTGGTTTTCCAACCTGTAATATTAGGCTTGGTGAATATGTAGTTCCACGACTGGGTGTTTATTCAGTTAAAGTAAAAAGTTTAAAATTTAGCAAAAAAGGTATAGCAAATGTTGGTTATAGGCCAACATTTAATGGGCAAAATTTGTTGTTAGAAACAAATATCTTTGGAATTAATAAAAACTTATATAATAAAGAGATTGATATTAAATTTATAAAATTTATTCGACCTGAAAAAAAGTTTAAAAATCTTGAGCATCTAAAAAAACAAATTAAGATTGATATAAAAAAAGCAAAATAAAATGTCCAAAGATACTTTGCAATTACCTAAAACGGCGTTTACAATGAAAGCTAGCCTCCCGACTAAGGAACCTAAGATTTTAGAAAAGTGGGAAAAAAATAAAATTTTTGAGAGGCTAAGAAAAAAATCAAAGGGAAAAGAAAAATTTGTGTTACATGATGGGCCGCCATATGCAAATGGCCATATCCACATGGGAACAGCACTTAATAAAATATTAAAAGATATTATCATACGATTTCAGCAAATGAGCGGAAAAGACTCCGTTTACGTTCCAGGCTGGGATTGCCATGGATTGCCAATCGAATGGAAAATTGAAGAACAATATAAAAAAAAGAAAAAAAATAAAGATGAAATACCCATTAAAGATTTTAGGCAAGAATGCAGAGAATTTGCGAAAAATTGGATACAAGTACATATAAAAGAATTTAAAAGATTAGGTGTCGTAGGTGATTTTGAAAATTATTATTCTACAATGAGCTATGAGGCAGAGGCCCAGATTGTTAGAGAGTTAGGTAAATTCCTTATAGATGGAAGCCTTTATCAAGGTTTTAAACCAGTGTTGTGGTCAACAGTTGAAAAAACAGCGCTTGCGGATGCCGAGGTGGAGTATATGAATCATACTTCTAATACTATTTATACTGCGTTTAAAATCAAAGAAACTAAACAAGAATTTTTAAAAGGAGCCAGCATTATAATATGGACTACCACTCCTTGGACTATTCCAGCTAATAAAGCTTTGGCTTTTAATGATAGCATTGAATACTCAGTTGTTGAAATTAATGAGTTAGAATTTTTTAATGATAAAAAAATTGTTGTTGCAAGTAATTTAATAGATACGATTGTAAGTGAATGTGAAATTAAAAATTTTAAAATTTTAAAAACTTTTAAAGGGTCAGATTTTACTGGAACAATTTGTTCTCATCCATTTATCAAAATAAAATATGATTATGACGTGCCTATGCTTAATGCACGTTTTGTTAATTTAGAACAAGGTACAGGAATAGTTCATTGTGCCCCCAGTCATGGACCTGATGATTTTAATTTATGTTTAAAAAACAATATCCCCTCACTTTATACGGTAGATAATGCTGGTCTTTATACAAAGGAAATTCCATATTTTGCTAATACACATATTTTTAAAGCAGATCCTATAGTAATTGACAAACTTAAAGATGAAAAAAAACTATTAAAAAGTGACAAACTAAATCATAGTTATCCTCATTCTTGGAGGTCAAAGGCTCCTTTAATTTATAGAGCTACACCGCAGTGGTTTATCTCTATGGAAAAAAAGGATTTAAGAAAAAAAGCTATTAACGCAATAAATGATACGGCTTTTTATCCGAGCAAAGGAAAGGAAAGATTATTATCAATGGTTGAAGGTAGACCTGACTGGTGTGTGTCTAGACAAAGAGTTTGGGGCGTTCCTTTGCCAATTTTTGTTAACAAAAAAACAAAAGAACCACTAAGAGATCAAAATGTTATAGAAAGAATAGCTTCAATTTATGAAAAGCAAGGCTCTGACTGTTGGTTTACGGATGATCCAAAAGTATTTTTAGGAAGTGATTACGATCCAAGAGATTTTGAAAAGTTAAATGATATTGTAGAGGTGTGGTTTGATAGCGGATCCACACATAGTTTTGTGCTAGAAAAAAGAAAAGATTTAAAATGGCCGGCCGATATGTATCTTGAAGGATCAGATCAGCATAGAGGCTGGTTTCACTCATCTTTACTAGAGTCTTGCGGAACAAGAGGAAAAGCACCATTTAAAAGCATTCTATCACATGGATTTGTAGTTGATGGCAAAGGTTTAAAAATGTCTAAATCTTTAGGAAATGTTATTTCTCCTGAAGATATTCTAAAAAATTATGGTGCAGATATTTTAAGAGTTTGGGTCGCTTCATCTGATTATTCTGAAGATTTAAGAATAGATGAAAACATTTTAATACAACACGCAGAGTCTTACAGAAAGATTAGAAATACATTTAGGTTTATACTGGGAAATCTTAAAGACAAATATGAAAAACAAGAATTTGAAAAAATAGATTTTAAAAAATTTAATGAGTTAGAACAATATATTTTGCACAAACTTTATATTATCGATAATTCAGTAAAAGAAAATCTTATGAATTATAATTTTCACAAACTTTACAAAGAATTAGTAAATTTTTGTACATTAGATTTATCTTCATTTTATTTTGATATTAGAAAAGACGTCTTATACTGTGATAGCTTAAATTCAAAAAAAAGAAAAGAATGTGTGATTGTGTTAAACATCATACTAGAAAGTTTGCTAAAATGGTTTGCCCCAATTTTAGTTTTTACTACAGATGAAATATATAGTTTGATTAATCAAGATGATGAAACTATACATGAGCAATTTTTTGTAGAAATTCCTAGTACATGGAAAAACTCTCAACTAAATGAAAAGTGGGTTAAATTATTTAAATTAAAGCAAGTGGCAAATGTAGCTATTGAAGAAAAAAGATCAAATAAAGAAATTGGTTCAAGTCTAGAAGCTGAAATCAAAATAACTGCTAATACGAAAACATTTGAGTTGCTAGATGATTTAGATTTAGCAGAATATTTTATTACTTCAAAAGCAGAAAAAATAAAATCTGAAAATGAAGTTGAGCTTAAAATTGAAGTTAAAAAAACATCTGGATCTAAGTGTCCGAGGTGTTGGAAGATATTAGAAAAAAATTGTGCTAGATGTGATAAAGCAACTCTAGATAAAAATACATGAATTTAAAAAATTTGCTTAATTTACAAAAAACCATATTTTTAAAAAAAAATAATATTTCTGCAATCTTATTTGTTTTATTAATTTTTATTTTTGATAGATTTACTAAAATAAATATAATTAATAATTATAGTGACAATGTTTTTTTTATTAATGACTTTGTAAATTTAGATTTGATTTGGAACACAGGGATTGGTTTTGGGTTATTGAGTGTTGACTCATCTTTTATTTATAACTTAATTTCTGTTTTTATTGGTTTAATAATATTGATTTTATTTTACGTTGCTTTAATTTCAAAAACAAAAGATAAGTTAATATTCTCGGTGATAATTGGAGGAGCTATAGGTAACTTTTATGATAGAGCAATTTATAAAGCGGTGCCAGATTTTATCGACGTGCACTATGGTAATCTTCATTGGTTTACATTTAATACAGCAGATATATTTATAACAATGGGTGTTTTAATTTTTTTATTTAAAAGTACAGAAAGAAAGAAATAAATGAGTAGGCAATATTTCCTTCTTTTAATCTTTTGTAGTTTGATTGGATGTTCAAGCTTTAGTGAAGCAGGTAAAGTTTTAAGAAACGAAAAAGTTAAATCCACAGATGAATTTTTAGTGAAAAAAAAAGAGCCACTGGAGTTACCACCAAACTATGGTGAACTACCAATACCTAATTCAAATATTAGGAAAGAAAAGACCACTAATCAAAAAATTAATAAAATTTTAAAATTACCTAAAGTACAAGATAATAAAAATAAAACTACCACTATAGAAGAAGCAATATTAGATAAAATCAACTAGTGAATAAAAAAAATATATTAATAAAAAATAATATTCAAAGTTATAATTTGAATAATAAATTATTAAAAAAATTTTCAAAAAATTTTCAAAAAATTATAATAGATATTAACAATGACATAGAAAATACTAAAAAAACTTTAAATGTGTTGGACGAAAAATTTAAGATGAATTTTAAACTAAAAAATTTATCTAAATTTAAGAATTTTAAAACTATTGCAGTAATAGGAATGGGTGGTTCTATTTTAGGATCAGCAGCTATAAATAGTTTTCTTAAAACTAAGATTAAAAAAAAATTATACTTTTTCGATGATATAAATGTAGAAAAAATTATAAATTTTAAAAAGAATAAAAATGTGGACAAAACTCTTTTTATAATTATTTCTAAATCTGGAAATACCGTTGAAACACTTTCAAATCTATTATCACTTAATATTATTAAAAAAAAATCCAAAAATATTATTATAATTTCGGAGAAAAAAAATAATATATTATTTTCAATATCAAAAAAATTTGACTTATTTTTTATTGAACATAAAGATCATATAGGTGGAAGATATTCAGTGCTATCAGCAGTGGGAGTTTTACCAGCATATCTAATGGGGGTTAATATCTTTAAATTAAGAAAAAATTTAAAAAAATATTTAAAGAATAAGGAAAAGTTTTTCTTAAAAGATAGTACAATTAAATTATCAAATTTATTGACTAAAAATAAATACCAAAGTTTAATATTTTTAAATTACGCACCAGAATTGGAAAAATTTCTTTATTGGTGCCAACAATTAATCGCAGAAAGTTTGGGAAAAAAAGGCAAGGGTTTTTTACCAGTTATTTCTAACGCACCTAAAGATCATCATAGTTTGTTACAATTATATTTAGAAGGGCCAAGAAATAAATTATTTACTATTTTTAGTTTAGATAAAAATGTGAAAAAAAAAATCGACTCAAAAAAAGTGTCAAGTCGATTAAGTTTTCTTCATAAAAAGTCTCAAGATGAAATTAAAATTGCTCAAAAAAATGCTTTAATAAAAACGTTACTTAAAAATAAAATACCTTTTAGAGAATTCAAGATTAATTCATCTACCGAAGAAACCCTCGGAGAATTATTTTCTTATTTTATTCTTGAAACAGTAATAATTGGAAAACTATTAAAAATCAATCCTTTTGATCAGCCCGCCGTAGAACAGGTGAAAATTTTTACGAAAAAATTACTCAGTTAAAAATACCAAAAAAAATTTTAGAACGAGCATATTTTTTTATGAGAAGGGTATTTATAATTCCTTTGAAATTATCTTTTGAGTTTTTTTCCCTGTGTATAATAATTATATGATTTTTTTTATATATCTTATTTTTTTTTAATAATTGAAGAATATGTATGAAATTTTCATCAGCAAATGGAGGATCTAAAAAAAAAATGTCATATTTATCTTTTGTTTTAAGAGCAATAAAATTTTCAATTTTATCGTTAATAATTTTTGCTTTTTCTATTATTGCCAGTTTAACTAAATTCTCTTTTAGTATAATTGAAGCATTTTGATCTTGTTCAACAAATGTAACCTTTTTTGCTTCCCTGGAAATACATTCTAATCCAAATGATCCTATTCCTGAGTAAAGATCTAAAATATTTGATTTATTAATTTTTACATTAATTAAATTTGAATGTATTAAAATATTAAAAATATTTTCTTTAACGGAGTCTTTCAATGGTCTTGTGATTAAATTTTTAAAAAATTTTATTGATTTACCTTTTAATTTTCCACTAATGATACGCATTTTTATTTATTACTTTCCAGCCTATGTCTTTTCTATAAAAACCATGTTTCCAATTTAATTTTTTTATTAATTTTATAATGTTTTTTCTAATAACGATAAAACTTTTACCAATAGAAGTGAAATTTAAAACTCTACCTCCATTTGAAAGCAGTTGTTGATTTTCAAGTTTTGTACCCGCATGATATATAAAGCTATTTTTTAATTTATTAATTTTATCTAAATTAATTATTCTAATTTTCTTTTTGTAATTCCCTGGATAGCCTTTGGAACATAACACAATCGTCATACTTTTATTTTGACTCCATTTAATCTTAATATTTTTTAATTTATTAGAAACTGCACTAATAATTATTTTAACTAAATCTGTTTTTAATCTTGGCAATATGGCTTGACATTCGGGATCACCCATTCTCACATTATATTCTATTAAGTAAGGTTCATTATTTTGAATCATCAAACCTACGTAAAGAAAACCTCTATAAGGATTTCCTCTTTTTCTTAAGGCCACTAAAGTGGGTTTTACAATTTTATCAATTATTTTTTTTTCAAGCAGTTTATTTATTATAGGAGCTGGAGAATATGCCCCCATACCCCCAGTATTTGGTCCCTTGTCATTTTCTTTAACGCGTTTATGATCTTGTGCGGTACCAAAAAATTTAAAGTTTGTTTTATCTACTACTAGAAAATAGCTTGCCTCTTCACCTTCTAAAAATTCTTCTAAAATTAGTTTATTAGAGGATTTAAATTTACCATTAAAAATTATATTTGAAACATTCAAGACTTGTTTTCTTGTTTTACAAATCGTGACACCTTTACCAGCAGCTAACCCATCAGCTTTAACTACTATAGGTAGTTTGCAATTATTTAAAAATTTATAAACCTGTTTTATTTGGCTACAAACTTTAAAATTAGCTGTTGGTATTTTATTTTCTTTGCATATTCTCTTCATAAAAGCTTTTGATCCCTCTAATTTTGATGCGTATTTATTTGGACCAAATACTTTAATTTTATTTTTAATTAAAAAATCAACTAAGCCTCTCACTAATGGTTCTTCAGGCCCGACTACCACAAGATCAATTTTGTAAAATTTGATTAAATTTAGAAGCTTTCTAAAATTTAAAATGTTAACATCAATATTTGTAGCAAATTTTAAAGTACCAGCATTCCCTGGAAAGCATATAATTTTTTTTGATATTTTAGATTCATGCATTTTTTGACATAGTGCATGCTCTCTTCCACCGCTACCTATTAATCCGATATTCATGTTAATTTATATATTGTATAATTTAACAATGAATAAAAAAAAAGCTAAACTTATATTTAAACACAATTCTTTTGAGATTGTTGAAGAAGGGGATCATGTATTGTGCGCTGTTTCTGGCAAAGAAATAATGCTTGAAAATTTAAATTATTGGAATGTAGATCTGCAAGAGGCATATCTTTCACCAATAGAAGCAAATAAGCGATTCAAGGTACTAAAAAAATAATTATCTATTTCCATCTATTATGTGTCCATATCCATTGATTTGGATTTTTAATAATCATATCTTCAAGAACTTTATTTAAAGTTGCAGTTAGAATAAATTTATCCTTAAAATTCCGAGCATTAATTTCTTTCTGAAATTCTATTTTGAATTTATTGTTTTCAATTCTCTTAATAAATACGGGAATTATTCCTAAATCGTATTTTATAGCTAGTTGAGCCGGTAAAGTTGTAGTCAAGGCTAATTTGCCAAAAAAATTTACTTTTTGGCCTTCACTAACTCTTTGATCAATCATTAAAGCTATACTATGTTTTCTCTTAATGTATTCGACAGATTCCCTTACACCATTTATCCCTTTTTTTATTTGATTTTTACAAATATATTTTTTTCTTAAATACTCCATAAAAGGGTTTAAGAAAAAATTATTTAAGGGGCGATATATAGTAGCTAAATTAATTTTTTTTTTTGTTATTTCCATGGACATTAATTCAAAATTTGCAAAATGGCCTGAAACAAAAATTACAGGCCTATCATTCTTAATTGGATTAATGAGATTTGATTCCCCTTCTATTTCTATATGAGAATTGTTTTTTCTCAAACGATCTAAAAAAATATATTCTATAAAAGTCATCCCATAGTTTTTCCACATATTCTTTATAATCTGTTTTTTTTTAAAATTTGAGCTGTTTTGTGAAAAAATTTGAAAATTTGTATCTATCACTTTTTTTGACTTAAATACTGGACCAAATAAAAAAAATAAATTAGAAAATATTATTCTACTTAAAGTAAGTCCGAGCATTCGACCAATAAAAAAAAATAAATAAATTAAAATTGATTGAAAAAAGTAGTTAATTATTTTTAGCATATAATTTGGAAATCATTTTGAATAATTTTTCTTTATTATCAATTTCAAAAGATATTTTAAGATAACCAATTTTATCATTTTTAAAATCTTTAATCTTAAAATAATCTTTTTCAGTCATTATTATTTGTAAATTATTTTTTTCTGCTTCTTTTAAGATATCTAAAAATTCACGTTTACTGAATTCATAGTGATCCGGGAAGGTTATTTTTTTTTCTATATTTAAACCGTAATTTTCAAGTAATAGAAAAAAATTTTCAGGATTTCCAATTCCCGCCAATGCAAGTAATTTTTTTTCTTTAAATTGGTTTATATTAATGGGCATATAATTAGTATAAAAAATTTCTATATCACTATTTATTTTTAAAATTTTACTTTCAAAATTTTTATTTTTTTTACCATTGAAGAATATTGCGTTAGCATTTTTTAATCCACCCAATCCTTCTCTTAATGGTCCAGAGGGAATAACTAAACCATTTCCAATTAACTGATTTTCATTAAAACATATTATATTAAAATCTTTCTCAATTTTATAATCTTGAAACCCGTCATCGAGAATTACAATGTCACTATTCATTTTTTGTGCCTCTAAAATTCCTTCTTTTCTACTAGTATTTAAAATTAAATTTTTAAAATTTTTTCTAATTAAGCCGTGTTCATCTTTATGTCCTTTATAAAATTTTCTTAAGATAGAAGGCTTTTTACCAAGTTTTAAAAGTTCGTTTGCGATATAAATAGCGGCGGGGGTTTTACCTGTGCCACCTATGTATATATTTCCAATACATATAATTGGAATATTAAATTTAATACTTTTAGTAATTTTTTTTTTAAAAAAAGTAATTAATATAACAATTAATGCTATTGGAATTAAAAAAAAAGAAAAGAAACTATTCTTTACATTCCAAAACTTTGGTTTATTTAATTTCATTTAATAAAAAATTATTTATTTCCTTAATAGTACCAGCTAAAGTTTTTTGACCCAAACCATTAATAAAGTTAGAAATTTGATCGTCTTTTTTTAGCCTATTATCCAAATCTTTAATTAGATTATTATACAGTTCTGCAGAGGTATTAATCTTTTTAGATATGTTATTTTTCTCTAAAATTTCATAGACTTCCTTAAAATTATAAACATAAGGTCCATGATATACTTTACATCCTAATTTTGCTGCATCTATTGGATTTTGACCTCCAACATTTTCTAATTTTTTAATTGTAGACTTTCCAATGAATACGCTTTTAGCGTACTTAAAATAATCATTTAAGACCCCAAAAGAATTAATAATTATGATTTCTTTATTTTCAGAAATAAAATCATCTTTATTTAATATTTGTGAATCTAAATTATAGGAATCACATAATTTTTTTATTTTTTGCACTCTATGAATGTGTCTAGGTGCTACAATTGTTATCAAATTTTTATACTTTTCTCTAAGATTCAAATGTATTTTAAAACAAAAATCTTCCTCACCGTCATGAGTGCTCGCAGCTAACCAAAACCTTTTTTTTTTTAAAATTTCCTCGTTAATATTCTTTATATTTTCTTTATTTAGCTCACTAATAAGCTTAATATTTCCATAAAAATAAATATTTTTAGCGTTTAATTCTTTTAAATAGTTTTTTGTTTCTTGATTAGAGACTAGACATAACCTAAATAAATTAAAAATTTTTTTGGCTGTCTTAGGAAACATCATCCATCTTTTAAAAGTTTTTTCTGTTATTCTTGCATTTATTATGCATAGAGGAATTTTTTTTTCTTTCGCCTCTAAAATTAAATTAGGCCAAATTTCAGAGTCTACTAAAAAAATTAAATTTGGTTTCCATAAAGATAAGAATTTTCTTACTAGAAAGTGAACATCAAAAGGAAAAAATCTATGATAAATATTATTATATTTTTTTAATTCTTCCTTAGCAAGATTACTTGAGCTTAGTGTTATAGTGGTAATCAAAAATTCAAGGTTATTATTATTTTTATTTAATTCATTTATTATAGGTAAAATACTTTTAAATTCACCAATGCTTGCTGCGTGAAACCAAATTAACTTTGAATTTTTTTTTCTATTAATGTTAAAAGAAGAAGTTAAGATTTTTTCTTTATATCTAATAGGATCTTCTTTTCTTATAAAGACTCTTAAAAAAGTAAAAATAAATAATAAAGGATAAATTAAGGTAGTTAAAATTCTGTACGCTAGAAGCATTTTATTTTAATTGCTTTTTATATAAAGATTTATATTCCGCACAATTTTCAATTAAAAAATCATGATTTCCCGAATTGATAATTTTCCCATCCTTCATAACAAAAATTTTATCAGCATTATGTATAGTTGAAAGTCTATGTGCAATAACAAGAGTAGTCTTATTTTTTGTTAAGTTAGTTATAGCATTTTGAACAATTTCTTCTGAGTCAGCGTCTAGCGATGATGTTGCCTCATCTAACAATATTATAGGAGACTCTTTAAGAATTGCTCTTGCAATAGATATCCTCTGTTTTTGGCCACCAGAAAGTCTAATTCCATTTTCACCAATCATTGTATTATAACCTTCAGGCAATTTTTCAATAAATTCATCAGCAGCTGCATATTTACATGCACGTAATACATCTTCTTGAGAAGCATCTTTTTTAGCATATGCAATATTATTTTTAATTGTATCGTCAAATAAAATTATATCTTGGCTAACCAACGAAAGATTTTTTCTTAAAGAATTAAGAGTTACATTAGTAATATCTTGATCATCAATCTCAATAGAGCCTTCTTGCGGGTCATAAAATCTTGGAAGCAGATTTATTATTGTGCTTTTACCGGCCCCACTGTGACCAACAAAAGCTGCCATTGTATTTCCTTTTATGTCAAAAGATATATCTCTAATAGCTTGAGCTTTATTAGTTTCATATTTAAACGAGATATTTTTAAACTTTATGTTTGAATTTTTAATTGATAAATTAGCTAAATTATTATTTTCTATTATTTCTATTTTTTTATCTATTACATTGATTATTCTCTTAAATGCTGCAGCTCCAGAATATGCAGCCATATTTATTGTAGCTAATGACCTAATTGGTTGATAAGCAAGCATCATTGCTGCAAGGAAAGAAAAAAACTGATTAACTTCTAGCTCTCCCGTAGATATCAGCTTACCTGAAAAAAAGATAAATCCTGCAATCATGAAACCAGTTAAAGCTTCCATTATTGGTGTTGCTCTGACCATAATTGTTGCTATTTTAATATTTTTTTCAACAAGTTCGTTAATTACATTATTGGCTTTTTTATTTTCTTCATTCTCTTTTTGATAAATTTTAATCATTTTTGAACCTTTTAAAATTTCAGATAAAAAAGAGACCAATCTTCCAGATGCATTACCAGCTTGTTCGGTAGCTTTGCCAATTCTTTTACCTAAAGATTTAGCTAATCCACCAGCTAAAGGCATCATTAAAATTGCAAATAAAGCAAGCTTCCAGTTTTGATAAAACATTAAACTAACTAAAGCTATGACTGAAAAACTATCTTTCATAAGATTTAATACTCCTGTGCTCACAAGATTTTGCACAAGTCCTGTATCAAACATTATGTTTGAAATATACTTTCCAGAGTGTCTATTATCTAATGTTTGAGTGTCGGCAATTAAAATATTATTTGCGATTTGTTTGTTTAATTTACCAGCCACTTCTTCACCAACTCTAATTATAATTGTTCTAGCAAAGTATAGCGATAAGCCTTTGCTTGAAAAAACTATAATTATTAAAATTGGAATTAACCAAGAGAAGGTTCTATCCTGCTCAATAAAAATCTTTTTTACCGCAGGATCCAGAAGCCAAGCTATCCCAGAAGTACTTGATGCAACAATTATTGATAGCACTAAAGCTAATAGAATTCTTTTTAAATGTACTTTAACATACTGTTTAAAAAGTCTTTTTAAAATAATTTTTAATTCTTGAAATTTCATTCTATCAATTTATTGAATAAATACTTAGAAATAATAATAAACCTGAGTAATTATTAAATCTAAATATTTCTAAATAGTTTCTTGAATAGTTATTTTTAAATCTTAATATTTGATAAATAAAGCTTAACATAAAAAAAATTAAAAATAATGAAAAAAAATTTGCACCTAGAGAATTTTTAAATAAATATAAAATCATAAAAATTGTTATCAAGTAAGAAGTCGATACAAAAAATTTAATATTTTTTTTAAATTTAATTGAAGTTGATTTTAAACCAATTATTTCATCATCGGACATATCTTGTGCTCCATAAATGGTGTCATAGCCCAATGTCCAAAATATGGCTGAAATATAAAGAATGATTATTTCTGGAGAAATACTATTGTTTATAGCTGTCCAGGCCATCACTATACCCCAGTTAAATGTAATTCCTAAAAATAATTGAGGCCAATAAGTAATTCTTTTCATGAATGGATAGGAAAAAGCAAAAATCATTGATCCCATTCCTAATAATATAGTAAGTAAATTAAATTGTATTAAAATTAAAAAAGCTAAACCACAAAGAATTAACACATAGAGAAAAGCCTGCTTTATAGTTATTTTTCCAGCAGCGATAGGCCTTGTCTTAGTTCTTTTAACTTTTTTATCAAAGTCTTTATCAACTATGTCATTAACTATACATCCAGCACTTCTCATGAGTACTGAGCCAAGAAAAAATAAAATTAAATAATAAATAAACAAATCTATATTTTGATTAATAGAATATGCGTAAGCTAACCCCCATGAACAGGGCCAAAACAAAAGCATAAAGCCGATTGGTTTGTTTAATCTTGTTAATTCTACGAATATCTTAAAATGTAGCATGAAATATTACTTGTAAATATCAAACACTATCTAGATAATCAATTTGATTCGATATGGATATAGATTACACAGTTGCAGCTTTAATGTTTCCAGCTATCCCTTTGATGATGACGATGTATAGCAATAGAT
>Ga0233444_10003416_pt1 | contig 15816 bp, 10 predicted proteins | sample SI_124_October20_6_FD_182792 | JGI IMG/M metagenome (GOLD analysis project Ga0233444, IMG submission 182792) | Seawater microbial communities from Saanich Inlet, British Columbia, Canada - SI_124_October2016_10_MG | ecosystem: Environmental > Aquatic > Marine > Inlet | place: Canada: British...
GAAAGCTTGTCGCTTTCCAATGGGTTTACGATAACCACAGGGCACCAATTGAATTTGTTTACAGGGCCGCTCTATTTTTTATACAAAATCATAGACACCATCAAGATCGCCAAACAATGGAACGCACAACAAGACGGAAACAACTATGTGGCAGTCTATTGGATGGCATCGGAGGACCATGATTTTGAAGAAATCAATCACTTTTCGGTTCATGGTCAGAAAATTCACTGGTCTGCCAAAGAGGGTGGGGCGGTAGGTCGTTATGCCACAAAGGGACTCGATCAGGTGTTGAAAATATGGGAGAAGCACCTTGGGAAAAGTCCTGAAGCAGCACAATTGACGACCTGGTTTCAAAAGGCATATGTAGAGCACGAAACATTAGGCGCTGCTACACGTTGTTTGGTGCATCAGCTTTTTGGACAGTACGGCTTGGTTGTTTTGGACGCAGACCACCCAAAGCTAAAAAAAGCATTTGTTCCTTACATCCTAAAAGAATTGGTAGAGAGCACAACACAAAAAGAGGCAAAAAAAACGCACCAAGCTCTCGAAAAGTCATTGGCATCACCCCAAAAACAGCAGGTGTTTCCTCGTGATATCAACCTCTTTTATTTGGAGGGATCACATCGCCGTCGCATAGAGAAAAATGAAGGTGGGTTTCGAGTGGTCGATACAGACCAAATCTTTTCAAAAGAAGCGTTTTTAGAAGAAGTCAAAGCCCATCCCGAGCGTTTTTCACCCAACGCATTGTTGCGTCCTGTCTATCAGGAAGTGATACTGCCCAACCTCGTCTATGTTGGTGGTGGGTCTGAGTTGGCATACTGGTTGCAATTGCGTGACACCTTTTCGGCTTTCGATCTTCCCATGCCCATGCTAAAACTTCGTTCATCCTTGCTTATCAAAACAAAGAAACAACAGAGAAAAGCAGAAAAATGGGGACTTCAAGACATCGATCTTTTCTTACCACAAAACGAGCTGATCAATCATCGTGTTCGTCAAATCAGCAATATCGATATTGACTTGGGTGGTTTAAAATCACATCTCGATCAACAATTTGCGTTTCTTTACGATCTGGCACAACAAACAGACGCGTCTTTTTTGGGTGCGGTAAAAGCGCAAGAGAAAAAACAAAAAAAGGGTATCGATCGTTTGGAAAAGCGATTGTTGAAAGCCCAACGCAAAAAACTGATCGATCAAGTGACTCGAATTTCGGAACTGCAACAGGAGTTGTTTCCGCAAGGTATTTTGCAAGAGCGTGTTGTGAATTTTGCCTCTTTTTATTTAAAGTATGGCGATGATTTTATCCCGTATTTGGTCGATCATATTGACCCGATGGAAAAAGATTTTTTATGCATCACTATGCCTTGATAAAAAAAGCGTTTTTTTTGTTGAGTCAAACCCCTTATAAGTTGTATTTTTGACCATGCACAACAAGGTTTTAATCTTAGACTTTGGTTCACAATACACCCAGTTGATTGCTCGTCGCGTTCGCGAATTGAATATCTATTGTGAAATCCACCCCTACAACAACCCACCAAAAGATGTTTCTGTTTTTAAGGCAGTAATCTTGTCTGGTTCTCCTTTTTCCGTGCGTGGTGATGACGCACCTCACCCTGAACTCGCTGCTATCCGTGGTAAAATACCATTGCTCGGCGTCTGTTATGGCGCACAATATCTTGCGCATTTTGGCGGGGGAGAAGTCGCTCCTTCTAGCACCCGTGAATATGGAAGAGCCAAGCTGGCTACAATCCATGAGGATCCTTTTTTTGCCGATATCACAACCGGGACACAGGTTTGGATGAGCCATAGCGATACCATCAAAACCCTACCAACGGGTGGCTTGTGTTTGGCCAGTACCGCAGATGTAAAAAATGCGGCTTATCGCATCGAAAACGAAAATACCTATGCAATCCAATTCCATCCAGAAGTCTATCACACAACGGAAGGAAAACAATTGTTGAAAAACTTTTTAGTGTCTATTGCTGGTGTCGAACAAGACTGGACACCAAACTCTTTTGTAGACATGACAATATCCGCATTACAAAACCAAATTGGCGACGACCATGTTGTGCTCGGTTTGTCTGGCGGAGTCGATTCTACAGTGGCTGCTATGTTGTTGCACCGCGCGATTGGTCAGCAGTTGCATTGCATCTTTGTTAATAATGGATTGTTGCGAAAGAACGAATTCACAAGCGTGCTCAAGCAATACGAAGGCTTGGGTCTCCATGTAAAAGGGGTTGACGCTAGCAAACGATTTTTGTCTGCATTGGCAGGGGTGTCTGATCCCGAAGAAAAACGAAAACAGATTGGAAAGGTTTTTGTCGATGTTTTCGACGATGAAGCAAATGCGCTGACCAATATCCAATGGTTGGCACAAGGAACGATTTATCCTGATGTGATTGAATCGATCTCTGTCAATGGCCCTTCAGCGACAATCAAATCACACCATAATGTCGGAGGATTGCCTGACTATATGAAGCTTAAAGTGGTCGAACCACTGCGGATGCTGTTTAAAGACGAAGTACGTCGTGTCGGAAAATCACTTGGTTTGTCACAGGATTTATTGGGACGTCATCCGTTCCCGGGTCCTGGATTGGCGATTCGAATTTTGGGCGATATCACGGAAGAAAAAGTGCAAATATTGCAAGAAGTTGATGCGATTTTTATTAACGGATTGCGAGAAGAAGGACTATACGACAAGGTGTGGCAAGCAGGAGCAATTCTACTACCAGTCCAAAGCGTCGGAGTCATGGGCGACGAGCGAACCTATGAAAAGTGTGTGGCACTACGTGCTGTTGAGTCCACAGATGGAATGACTGCAGATTGGGTGGATTTACCTTATACGTTTTTGCAAAACATTTCCAATAAAATCATCAATAGAGTAAAAGGAATAAATCGAGTTGTTTATGATATCAGTTCTAAACCTCCTGCCACGATTGAGTGGGAGTAGGCATATCGTTTTCTTTATCGTTTTTGTGTTTGGTTTTGCAATGACAAAACTCCAAGCACAAGATCCGGATGAAGCCTACCGCTCGCATTTTTTGATCCATAAAGTTCGTAAAGGGGAAACGTCATTTAGCCTGACAAAACGATACGAGATCAATGAGGATCAGTTGTTGTATTACAATCCCGAGCTCAAGGATGGTTTAAAGCGGAAAATGAAGCTTAAAATTCCGCGTTACAAAGAGAAACCGATTGTAGTCGAGACGATTGAAGAAGAAGGTAATTTTCATGTAGTGACCAAAGGCGAAACCCCTTGGAGAGTGGCCTATACCTATGGGGTTACAGTGGAAGAATTAAAAGCATCAAACCCAGAAATGGGTGACGTGATTTCCATTGGTCAACAATTGGTGATTCCTCAAACAGCCACAGAGACCAGTCTGTTTGACCCAAACTATAACTACTACACCGTTAAGCCCAAAGAAGGGTTCTATCGACTGGAAGTAAAACTTGGTGTGTCTGAAGAAAAACTGATTGAGCTCAACCCTGAGCTTGCAGAAAAAGGACTGCTTGTCGGGATGATTCTTCGAATTCCAAAAACCAACATATCAGGATTTGATGTCCAAAACAATTTGATTGTTGAAAAGGTAAATCTCCGTGACAGTTTGCTAGTTCGCTCGCATGTAAAAGTGGCGCTCCTCGCACCTTTTCGCCTGTCCACAGTGCCGATTGATTCGGTAAGGCAAACCAATCAAATCCTACAAACGAGGAACCTTCAAACAATAGCACTCGATTTTTATGCAGGCGCACAACTCGCCATGGAAGAGTTGGTTGCGGCAGGTCTTGCGATTGACTTCACCGTTTTAGACACAGAAAACAGCAATTTTACCGTTAATCAGATTCTAGATAGCTATGATTTTTCGGATCATGATTTTGTCGTGGGCCCTTTTGTGCCTAGGCACTTTAACAACGTTTCTGCCTCCCTTGAAAAAGATGAGGTTGTTGTTGTTTCTCCACTGACAACCAAACCCTTGGAAATGCGAAAAAATGTGGTACATACCATGTCAAAACGCTCACTTTTGGAGGAGCGTATGCAGCGCTATATCGACTCGCTTGACCAAAACGCTGATAATCCTTGTGTTGTGATTGTCGCTGATGCTGATAACCTGACAATGCAAAATCGCTTACAGGCAAAATTCCCTTTGGCCGAAATAGTCAATCCAGATCCAGAGTTTAATTTTATAAAACCAGAGCTGATTGATTCATTGACCTCAAGCCTCGAGGAGAATTGGGTGTTCTTGGAAACCAAAAAAACGAACTTGATTATCAGTATGGTCTCCATGCTGAATGCGCAACAGGATGAAGACCGAAAAACAAGACTGATGACAATGGATAGGTCTACTGCCTATGGCGATGAAAATATTGATCAAACCCATCTGGGTAACTTGTCTTTCACCTATGCAGAAACACAAAACATAAATCCTGTTGCGCTAACAGAATTTTATGATATATTTTCAGCACGATATGGAATAGTGCCAACCCGAGAAGCCATTCGAGGGTATGAGCTTCTTTTAGATTTGTCATTGCGCACAGCGATTCGCAAAAACCTGATTGATGGTTTTGCTCTAGGGGAAACAATGTATTATCAAAACAAATTCATGTTTTCTGAACAGTCGTCAGGCGGTTTTCGAAATACAGGGATTTTTCTGCTGCAACATAAAGGTTATGAGACAGTAGAACTAACAGAGAATTAATTGAGAATGAAATTATCAATGTGGTTTCGTACTTTTGCTTGCGAAGCAAAAAAAAACAGTTTGTAATGCCAAACCCAAAGTACGTTTTTGTTACAGGTGGAGTTACCTCATCGTTGGGTAAAGGCATCATCTCCGCTTCGCTTGCCAAATTGTTGCAAGCACGTGGCCTGAGCACCACGATCCAAAAATTTGACCCCTATATCAATGTTGATCCAGGAACACTCAATCCCTACGAGCATGGCGAATGTTATGTGACTGAAGATGGTGCTGAAACCGATTTGGATTTGGGTCATTATGAGCGATTTCTCAATGTAAAAACGTCGCAAGCAAATAATGTAACCACAGGACGTATCTACCAAAGTGTGATCGAAAAAGAGAGACGAGGTGACTTTTTGGGAAAAACCGTTCAAGTGATTCCTCACATTACCAATGAGATTAAAGAAAGGATGCAGCTTTTGGGTAAAACCAAAAATCACGATGTTGTCATCACAGAGATTGGCGGTACAGTTGGTGATATTGAATCGCTCCCATATATCGAAGCAGTTCGCCAGTTGCGATGGGAATTGGGTCGTGAAAACTGTGTGGTGATTCATCTTACATTAGTGCCTTTTTTGTCTGCGGCAAAAGAATTGAAAACAAAGCCTACTCAACACTCGGTAAAAACATTGATGGAAAGTGGGATCAACGCCGATGTATTGGTGTGTCGCACAGAACATAATCTATCGGACGATCTCCGTGAAAAACTGGCATTGTTTTGCAATGTCGAGCGCGAAGCCGTGATCCAATCCATCGACGCTGAAACCATCTACGATGTTCCGCTTATGATGTATGAAGAGGGACTCGATCGTGTGGTTATGAAGCGTTTGAAAATTACCGAAGAAATCAAACCAGATCTAACAAATTGGCGAAGTTTCTTGCAAAAACATAAAAACCCCAAAAGCAGCATAACAATTGGTCTGATCGGAAAGTATGTTGAGTTGCAAGACTCTTACAAATCAATTTTAGAATCCTTTGTACACGCAGGTGCTGCCAATGAGGTGGAAGTCAACGTTGTTCCCATTCATTCATCTGAGATTGAACTTAAAGATGTGCAGGAAGACATTGCAAAACTCGATGGCGTTCTTGTGGCACCCGGATTTGGGGAAAGAGGGATGGAAGGCAAAATAAACGCCATTACATATGTAAGAGAAAATAACATTCCGTTTTTTGGAATTTGTTTGGGAATGCAAATGGCAGTCATTGAAATTGCTCGAAACGTATTGCATATTTCTGATGCCAATTCGGTTGAAATGGATGTCGATACGCCAAATCCTGTGATTTCTCTTATGGAAGAGCAGAAAGATGTCGTTCAAAAAGGCGGAACAATGCGTTTAGGTGCATGGAAATGCGCTATTGAAAAAGGCACCTTGCTTGAAAAATTATACGGCTCAAACCTCATTGACGAACGTCACCGTCACCGCTATGAATTTAATGATGCCTATTACGACCAGTTTAAAACCAACGGCTTGATCGCATCAGGAGTCAATCCAGAAACAAAATTGGTTGAAGCTATCGAATTGCCATCTCACCGTTGGTTCGTTGGCGTACAGTATCACCCTGAGTATAGCAGTACAGTTGCAAATCCACACCCGTTGTTTGTTGGATTTGTAAAAGCATGTAACTTATTTGCACAATCTAAAAAATAACCCAAAATGGAAGAAAAAAGGATAGACCCTCTACAAATCATTGGCTTCTTTTTGCTTTTTCTTGTTCTTATCTGGATGATGTATGATCAGTCCGAAATGGTAGAACAAACCAATCAGACCGAAACGGAAACGACCACTACGGAGCAAATCCCATCTTCTGCAGAAATGGCCAGTATTAATACGCCTGTCAACGCAGTAGATGTGGTTGCAGATACTTTGCCAGAACAACTGACCACCCTTCAAAATAAAGAGCTGCGTTTGGCGATCACATCCAAAGGTGGGTTTATTCACGAGGCTGAACTCATCAATCAAACCAATTACCGCAAAGAACAAGTCTATGTGGTGAAGGACAACAATGTTGATTTTAACTTGCGAATTGAGGCCAATGGTGCCCTGATCAACACCAGAGATTTAGATTTTGTCCCCATCTTTGATGGAAACCAACTCATTATGCGCTCTAGCATAGCGGGAGGAACGCTAGACTATGTCTATTCACTAGCAAACGACAAAGAAGAAAGCAAAGCGTATCGTTTTCGTTTCGCTATTCGCTCTTCTGGTTTGAGCGTCCAGCCCGAAAGCACATTGTTTTGGGGGTTAGACGGTTTTCGTCATGCACTGAGTGCAGATTATGAAAATCGCTACACCCAACTGACATACCAATACGAAAAAGATAAAGTGCAGTCCCTCTCTGCTATGGGCGAGGATGACGACAAAGATAAAGAGGTGTCTTGGGTGTCCTACCGCCAACACTTTTTTAGCATGATTCTCATCCCTTCGGAGCCTTTTTCCTCTATCAATGTAGAGTCATCTACGATAATGAACAGTGAGGATAGTGATCAATCAATTTTCTTAAAACGATTTGAAACAAGCACCACAATAGCCTCTCAAAATGGAGCATTGAACACATCATTTGATTGGTTTATCGGCCCCACAGATTATGAGATTTTAAAACAATATGACGAAAATCTATCTGAATCTATCTCTTTTGGATGGGGGATTATTGGCTGGATGAATCGCTTTATATTTTTCCCGTTGTTTGGGTTCTTAAGCGGATTCTTGCCTTACGGAATTGCGATTATTGTAATGACTGTGATTGTTCGTCTAACATTGTCTCCAGTGACTTACAAGTCGTATTTGTCTCAAGCAAAAATGAAAGTATTGCGCCCTGAAATCACGGCACTCAACGAAAAATATAAAAATGATCGTGCGAAAAAGCAACAAGAAACGATGAAGCTCTACTCAAAAGCAGGCGCAAACCCCATGGCGGGCTGCGTACCGAGCTTGCTACAGCTTCCTGTTTTCTTAGGATTGTTCTACTTCTTCCCAGTTGCATTTTCACTTCGTGGAAAGTCGTTTCTCTGGGCGGAGGATTTATCATCCTATGACTCCATACTCGACCTTCCTTTTTCCATTCCATTCTACGGTGACCACGTGAGTCTGTTCCCTCTTTTGGCCTCCATTGCCATTTTTGTGTATTCCAAAATGACGATGGGTCAACAAATGCAACCGTCACAACCTGGTATGCCAAACATGAAGTTCATGGTTTACCTTATGCCAGTGATGATGTTGTTTTTCTTTAACAACTACGCTTCAGGATTGAGTCTTTATTATCTCATTTCAAACGTGATTACCATTGGAATTATGCTCGTGATAAAGAACTATATCATTGACGATGAGAAAATCTTTATGCGTATTGAGGAGAATAAAAAGAAACCCAAAAAGCAAAGTCGATTCCAGCGTAAAATGGAAGAAATGATGGAACAGGCCGAGCAGCAAAAACGGTCTGGTCGCCGCCGCTAATCCGCTTTTGGTTACCTTTGTATCGCTATGCATTCCCATAAAAAACGTGTTGTTGTAGGTCTTTCTGGTGGCGTTGATTCTAGCGTCAGCGCATATCTGCTACAGCAGCAAGGATATGAAGTCATTGGCCTGTTTATGAAAAACTGGCATGATGACTCTGTGACGATTTCCAAAGAATGCCCCTGGTTAGAAGACAGCTATGATGCCATGCTTGTTGCTGAAAAACTAGGTATTCCTTTTCAGACTGTAGATTTGAGTGAAGAATATAAAAGGCGTATTGTCGATTATATGTTTGCGGAATACAAAAAGGGACGCACTCCAAATCCAGATGTGCTTTGTAATCGTGAAATCAAATTTGATGTGTTTCTGAAAATCGCTCTTGACCTTGGCGCAGATTATGTAGCAACAGGTCACTATTGCCGTAAAGACACCATTGACGTTGGAGAAAAGTCATACCATCGTTTGCTGGCCGGCATTGATAAAAACAAAGACCAGTCGTATTTTTTGTGTCAACTCTCCCAAGAACAACTGGCAAAGACACTGTTTCCGATTGGTGATATAGAAAAACCTGAAGTCCGTCGCATTGCGCACGAACAAGATCTTGTCACCGCAGAAAAACGTGACTCACAAGGATTGTGCTTTATTGGAAAAGTGAGCTTACCAACTTTTTTACAACAAAAGCTTTCTGCCAAAAAGGGAAAAATTATTCAGGTTTCAGCCACCCATTCAATGTATGATGTGCCACGTGAAGAAACACCTGAAGGGCTTTCTCAAAAATACACCTATTCGGTTTCTGACGGAACAGAAGTTGGAACCCATGAGGGAGCTCACTTCTTTACAATCGGTCAACGGAAAGGTCTAGCTGTTGGCGGTACAACCGAACCCCTTTTTGTGCTGGCCACAGATGTTAATGAAAACATCATTTATGTTGGAGAGGGTAAAAATCACCCGGGCTTATATCGTCGTGCACTGTGGATAGATAAATCCGATTTGCATTGGATTCGTCCCGATTTGGCCTCATCCAATCCGCTGCAAGTGAAAGCACGTATTCGCTATCGTCAACCCTTGGCGGAGGCAACACTTTTCCCAAAAGAAAACGGAACCTATTTGGTGTTTACCGACCCACAATCGGCCATTGCCGCAGGACAATTTGCCGCTTGGTATCTCAAAGATGAGTTGATTGGGTCGGGGGTGATTGGGTAAATCAGAACTTTAACCCTGCCCCGAAATGCATCCCGACATCAAAGGTGTATAGTTTGGAGTTCACAATATTCTGATAGATACCAGCTTGCAGCACGATATCCCATTGAGAATTTGGTACAAATATTATTCCTTAGGAGGAGCCTAATCCAAAAACAAAACGCTCATCTCTGCGATTGAACAAATCAACAAGAATTTCGTTTCCTAAAATTGCATCTACTTCGATGTTGAGTAACCATTGTGACGCAATGCGTTTGTATCCTGAAAGCCCCAAAGTTCCTTGTGTTTTGGTGACGCTTAGGTATGGTGATTCAAGGAAGGTATCTTCTTGAATCTCTTTGGTTTGAAAACCAAAACTCAATGGGATAAGCCAGTCATTCCACCAATAGTTGGTGTTTTTTAGGTAGGAAAATTGTAGCCCTGAGGTATGTGTTCCTTCCATTTTTGAAACCGATATGATATTGTTCCAGTTTTGGGTCTTTGAGTCAGAGTTGTATTGGGCAGGAACCATCCAACAACTCAATAGAATAAGGAGGGTAAGATGGGGTGTTTTCATCGCACTGATTTTTGCATAACATAACAAAGTGATCAACAAACTCCTAAAATTTGGCGTGAACTGTCAATAAATCAACGTGAACCATCGTTTTTTTTTTGCACGTTTACGTGCAAAAAAGAAAAAAATCGCATAAGGGAATTCTTACTATACCTTCACTGCAGCCATGTCTAGGACAACTTGGTTGTGAAGCAAATCGTCAAACTGTTCTTCCTTACGAATGAGTTTTGCCTCACCTTCGTGCCATAGGATCTCGGCAGGTCGAAAACGAGCATTGTAATTGCTGGCCATCGAGAAACAATAGGCGCCTGCGTTGTGAAAACAAAGAATGTCTCCTTCCGAAATTTCATTGATTCTGCGGTTATTGGCGAAAGTGTCGGTTTCACAGATATAGCCTACTACGGAGTAGAATCGTTCACGTCCTTTGGAGTTTGAGATGTTTTCAATATGGTGTTGTGCGCCATAAAGCATGGGGCGAATAAGGTGGTTGAAGCCGCTATTGACTTGCGCAAAAACGGTTGAAGTTGTTTGCTTGACCACATTCACTTTAGAGAGGAAATAGCCAGATTCGCTGACCAAAAATTTGCCTGGCTCAAAAGTCAAAGTGAGTTCTTTGCCGTAGTCTTGACAAAAAGCAGCAAAACGATCGCCGAGCTTTTCTCCCAATTCTTCAATGTTTGTTTCTATATCATTTGGGTGATAAGGGACTTTAAAGCCACTTCCAAAATCTAAGAATTCTAAATCAGAAAAGTAGTGTGCAGTGTTGAATAGAATTTCTGCGGCATGTAAAAACACATCAATATCTAGGATGTCACTCCCTGTGTGCATGTGAATCCCATTGATGCGCATTCCTGTATTATCAACAATTCTGACAATGTGTGGCAACTGATGAATACTTATTCCAAATTTCGAATCGATGTGTCCAACAGAAATGTTTGCGTTCCCGCCAGCCATTACGTGCGGATTGATTCGGATGCAAACAGGAACTTTAGGGTGCTTATTGCCAAATTGCTCTAGCACAGAAAGATTATCAATATTGATTTGCACGCCAAGAGTAGCTGCTTCTTCGATTTCTTCAATCGAAACACCATTGGGCGTGAATATGATCATCTCAGCAGGAACACCTGCGTATAGCCCCAGTTTGACCTCTTGAATAGAAACGGTATCCATGCCAGCTCCTAGTGAATGCATAAGACTCAAAATGTTCACATTGGAGAGTGCCTTAACGGCATAGTTAATGCGTAGGTTACCAACGTTTTTAAAAGCATTTGTTAGTCGATTGTATTGGCTCTCAATTTTTTCTGCATCATAGACATAAATTGGACTTCCGTGCTCCTTTGCAATTGACGTTAAAGTAGAGGCTTTCATTATATATATTTTGCTGCAAATTTAATTTTGTTCAGGTTCATATCAAAAACAGCTATAGTAAATATATAAAAATACAACAAATTGTTATAATTACAACAAAAGTATCTTTGATTTCTCGATTGAGAAAGGATCATGTTTTCTATTTTTGTAGAAAATAAACAGCACTATGAATGTACATGAATACCAAGCCAAGGAAATTTTATCTTCTTTTGGCGTTCGCATCCAACGTGGAAAAGTTGCTCAGAACACTGCAGAAGCACTATCTGTAGCCAAGGAATTGACCAGTGAAACAGGCACTTCTTGGTTTGTCGTCAAAGCGCAAATTCATGCGGGTGGTCGTGGAAAAGGTGGAGGCGTTAAGCTTGCAAAAGGCATTGATAAAATTGAAGAGGTTTCGGGAAGCATACTCGGAATGGATTTGGTTACTCCTCAGACGCCACCAGAGGGAAAGCGTGTGCACCAAGTGTTAATCGCAGAGGATGTTTATTATCCTGGGGATTCCGAACCTGAGGAATATTACATTTCTGTTTTGCTCAACCGAGCGACTGGTCGTAATATGATCATGTATTCGACTGAAGGAGGTATGGATATTGAAACCGTAGCCGAAGAGACCCCCCATTTAATTTTCACTGAAGATGTTGATCCTTCGGTTGGACTGATGCCTTTTCAGGCGCGTCGTGTTGCATTTAATTTGGGATTGAGTGGAAATGCATTTAAAGAAATGGTTCGTTTCGTGAGCTCGCTTTACACAGCTTATGTCAAATCGGATTCTTCCTTATTTGAGATCAATCCAGTGCTCAAAACGTCAGATGATAAAATTCTAGCTGTTGATGCAAAAGTATCCATAGACGACAATGCGCTTTTTCGTCATAAGGATTATCAAGAATTACGCGACTTGCGTGAAGAAAATCCTGTAGAAGTCGAAGCAAAAGAAGTTGGGCTTAGTTATGTAGCTCTTGATGGGAATGTGGGTTGTATGGTCAATGGTGCAGGTCTGGCAATGGCGACGATGGACTTGATTAAACAAGCGGGTGGAGATCCTGCAAATTTCTTAGACGTGGGTGGTACTGCAGATGCAGCTCGTGTGGAAACCGCTTTCCGTTTGATCCTCAAGGACCCGAATGTAAAGGCGATTTTGGTCAATATCTTTGGAGGTATTGTGCGTTGTGATCGCGTTGCACAAGGAATTGTTGATGCTTATAAAAACATGGGCGATGCCATTCAAGTACCAATTATTGTTCGTTTACAAGGAACTAATGCAGATGTTGCCAAAGAGCTTATTGACAACTCAGGCCTTGAGGTGCATAGCGCAGTATTGTTCCAAGAGGCAGCCGACAAGGTGCAAGAGGCTCTTCGATAGAGTGACATTATGTCGCTAGTTTTTTCCAATATGTATGCCATTATGGCACATTAAATTATTTGGTTTATATTTTGCAATATGACGTAGTATATTCATCTTTAAATCAATAATAATATGAACTTAGTACGTAGAACATCCCCTTGGTTTCCATCTTTATTGGAAGAATTTTTCACTAGAGATTTTGGAATAGAACACCCATCACGCACAATCGATGTGCCCTCTGTCAACATCATTGAAAAGAGCGAAGGATTTGCGTTAGATCTCGTTGCTCCCGGTAAAAAACGGGAAGATTTTCAAGTTGAAGTTGACAATCATGTTTTAACGATTTCAACGGAAAATCAAAGTACTCAGGAGTCAACGGACGGTGATTATTCACGTAGAGAATTTAGTTATGATGCTTTTCAGCGTAGCTTTCGCTTGCCAAAAACGGTTGACACAACCAAAATTAAGGCAAGTTATGACAATGGCCTGCTTCATATCTCAATTCCAAAACGCAAGGAAGCGATCCCTGAACCGAAGAAGTATGTTGAAATCAAGTAATCATAAAGACCAGCCTAACGGCTGGTCTTTTTTATGATATACTTTTTTCTTTTTTGAATTCTGTTTCTTTGTTTTTTACGATTGAAATTTTCGATTTCATTACTTTTTTTTGCTGCGTGAACTCATATGAAATCAGTTCGTCTGGATTTTTCTTTCTTGAGTAAACATTATCGTAAAAGCACTCCCGAAGGGTGGTTAATAACACATCTTTGGAGAGCCCAACTTCAGTGGTCACTTCATTTAAATGATTTCTTACTTTCTCCAAGACTGCTTTTTTAGGGACTTGAACAATGTAGTCTGAGTTTGTTTCTGACAAACTTGTAAACGTAGAAGCATATACCTTTCCATTTAAAGTTGACCCTTCATGCATTGTGATTCTACCAGTGCAAAACACATTCCCATTGAGCTGGCCAAACAAGATCATCTCCTCACAGATAACATCTCCTTTTACAATTGAAGCTTTATCTACAATAACTTTTTTCTTGGTTAAAATGGTGCCGTTAAAATTACACTCTAGTCGTATGGATTTTATAGATTTGAGATAGCCTTCCACAAAACTGTCTACAGGAATTAAGATAGGCGCGTCGTTGTTTTTGACGTTTTCTTTCATGACATTAAGATTTGGTTATTCCGCAAATTTAAAAAAAAATAAGTGCAAAATCAATTATTGGAGATTCCGTTCATGAATAAAAAACGAATTTACAGAGAGCTTAAGTGCTTAGTTCCCCTTTTTTACTTGGAGCTTTTTGAGAAAATCTCGGAGTCGAGCAGCTTCTATGAAATCAAGTTCTTTCGCCGCTTTTTCCATCGCTTTACGGGTTTTTCGGATATTTAGTTGAAGTTTATCCGTCGTCATATATGCAATATCTGGTTCTGCGGCTATACTTACCTCTTCTCTGGCTTGTTCGCCATGTGAAAATATGCTATCCACTTTCTTATTTAACGCCTTTGGAGAGATTCCGTTTTTCTCATTGTATGCGAGCTGTTTTTCTCTGCGGTAAGCCGTTTCATCGATTGTCTTTTTCATGCTTTTGGTCACCTTGTCAGCATACATGATAGCTTTTCCGTTAAGATTTCGAGCAGCACGCCCAACAGTTTGTGTCAATGAACGAGCAGATCGCAAAAACCCTTCTTTATCCGCATCTATAATTGCTACAAGCGATACCTCAGGAAGATCAAGTCCTTCTCGTAATAGGTTGACCCCTACCAATACATCGAAAAGCCCACGACGGAGTTCTTGCATGATCTCCACTCGTTCTAAGGTGTCAATGTCACTATGTATATAGCGGCATCGAATCGAAATACGAGATAAGTATTTGGTGAGCTCTTCAGCCATTCGCTTGGTCAGCGTCGTGACTAACACACGCTCATCCGCTTCTGCACGCAATTGGATTTCTTCTACCAAATCGTCGATTTGGTTTACACTTGGACGAACCTCAATGACAGGGTCTAATAACCCTGTTGGTCTTATGATTTGTTCGACATAGACGCCCTCTGTTTTTTCTAGCTCATAATCAGATGGCGTTGCACTCACATAGAGAACCTGGTTTTGTAATGCTTCAAATTCCTCGTACTTTAATGGTCTGTTGTCCATGGCAGCAGGTAGCCGAAAACCATATTCGACAAGGTTTTCTTTTCGACTTCTGTCACCACCATACATGGCGTGTACTTGTGATAGGGTAACGTGACTCTCATCCACGACCATTAAAAAGTCATCAGGAAAGAAGTCGAGCAAACAAAAGGGACGCGTGCCTGGTGCTCTTCCGTCTATGTAACGCGAATAGTTTTCGATTCCAGAGCAATAGCCTAATTCCCGAATCATTTCAAGATCAAAATTTGTTCTTTCCTCTAAACGTGTGGCTTCCAAATGCTTCCCGATCTCTTTAAAATAACTTACCTGTGCAACCATATCCTCTTGAATTTGATGAATGGCATTTTGCAATACGTCAGGAGAAGTCACAAACATATTGGCAGGATAAAGCGTTAGCTTATCAAACTTTTCTTTGATTTCATTAGACACAGGGTCAAAGACTTCAATGGCTTCGATTTCATCACCAAAAAAATGAATTTTGAAAGCATGGTCAGCGTAACTTGGAAAAATATCGACAATGTCTCCTTTTACACGGAACATACCATGCAGAAATTCAGCTGTGGTTCTCGCATATAAACTCTGAACTAGTTGATGTAAAAAAGCAGTTCTGGCAATGATCTGCCCTTCTTCTACATTGATGACATTTTTGCGAAACTCAACAGGGTTGCCAATCCCATACAGACAAGAGACAGATGCTACTACTAACACATCTCTGCGACCCGACAATAGGGAGGACGTAGTGCTGAGTCGTAGTTTTTCGATTTCCTCATTGATCGATAGATCTTTTTCGATATAAGTTCCTGTTGTAGGAATGTAGGCTTCGGGCTGATAGTAGTCGTAATAGGAAACAAAATACTCCACCGCATTATCTGGAAAAAACTGTTTAAATTCCGCATATAATTGTGCGGCTAAGGTTTTGTTATGAGCAAGGACCAAGGTTGGTCGTTGCACTTGTTCCACGACATTGGCTACGGTAAAGGTCTTTCCAGACCCTGTAACGCCGAGGAGCGTTTGAAATTTCTCACTTT
>Ga0233444_10003418_pt1 | contig 15812 bp, 15 predicted proteins | sample SI_124_October20_6_FD_182792 | JGI IMG/M metagenome (GOLD analysis project Ga0233444, IMG submission 182792) | Seawater microbial communities from Saanich Inlet, British Columbia, Canada - SI_124_October2016_10_MG | ecosystem: Environmental > Aquatic > Marine > Inlet | place: Canada: British...
AAAAAGTTTTTGATTGTGTAGCGGTTGATTCCTTGAAACATTGTTGTACCTGTACCCATTTTACCGACATAAGCGATTTCAAAATCGTCTTCAAATGGACGGAAATATAACCCCCAGTCAGCTTTAATACTTTCAGCGTTATAGTTAGTTAAATCTTCTTCGTTGTATCCTGTTCTACTAACACCCACACTTGGGACTAAAGCACTTGCTCCAGCAGGAATAGCTCCAATTGATTCTAAAAATTGTGCCACATCATTAATGTTACCGGTATACTCATCACCATAAACATTAATACCATTATAGCTTAAATTGGTTTCTCTTGTACCTCCAGCTATATTACTGTCAACCTCACTGGTTGCAGCCCAGTCGTGTCCTTGAAGCCATCCAAAATTTACTTTAGCAGCAAACTTATCACTAAATTTGTGTGCCATTCGTATTGAAAAATCTGTGTAAGCATTATCACCTGAAGCTTCTTGAGAAGTCATTCCTCTTTTAAGGTTAGTGCTAATCCCTTCTGAATCAAAAGGATTCTTACTTGTCATAAACAAAATTCCGTTAAAAGCATTAGCTCCATATAGCGCAGATGATGCACCAGGAAGTAGTTCAACGCTTTGAACATCAGTCTCAATCATTCCTACTAAATTACCAATTGGAAAATTTAATGCAGGAGTTGAGTTGTCCATACCATCAACTAACTGCATGAATCGAGTGTTTGACACAGTGGCAAACCCACGAGTATTAACAGATCTAAATGTTAAACTATTTTGGTTTATGTCTACACCCTTCATGTTCTCAAGACCTCCATAGAAATCGACAGCAGGGGTGGTCTTAATGTCTTTAATCCCAAAACGCTCAACAGTTACTGGGGATTCAAAGATACGCTCTGGTGTACGAGATGCAGAAATAACAACCTCGTCAAGAGCATTTCCCTCTTTCAAAGTTATGGATAGTGTTTGGTTATTTTTTGAAACTTGTTGTGAAAGAGTTTCAAATCCAACACTACTAATTTGGATTGTAAAAGGAGGGATTTCACTAGTACTTAGAGTAAAGTTTCCATCAAAATCAGTCATAGCACCAGATGAAGTTCCAGTCACAATAATGTTTGCGCCAGCAAGTGGCATTCCGCTGTCGTCACTGACAGTTCCTTTAACTGTAGTTTGTGCAAAAGATGCAACACAGAAAAGTAAGGCAAAAGCCCTTAAAAATGTTTTCATAAATTAAATTGTTTAATTCGGTTGTTTTTTAGTTGTAATCAAATTTAACGATTAAATATCAAATAATTCTCAAATTAGGGTACAAATATGCATTTAAGCACAATTTTGAAGGGTCATAAATACTAATTTATTAACAATACAGCTATGTAAAATTATTTAAAGACAGTTTTTTGTGAGCAAAAATTCGTTGTATGTAACTAGTATGTTGAGTCAGTATAGTAGATATTCAGCTTGGGACTAACATCAGAATTTTGAGACATATTTCCGTGAAGTATTACGCTTTTGGGAGATAAAACAGTTCCTGACGGGACACTTTTAATCTCACCATCTTCTTGGAAATTCCTAGATCGAATAGCACCAACATTTGACGATATGACTAGACCAAGTTTTACATTAGTAGAATCATTTAAGATGATATTATTAATGTGTTCAGTGAGTCTAATTTTATATTTTTTTTGTTCCATACCCTCGCTGTTCGTTTGCGTAGCTAAAGGAACTAAATGTGCGTATTTAGAATCAGCAGACGATGAATTAACACTTTGGTCGAAAAAGTAATCAGCCAGTGGAATATTATTATCTATGTCGTAGATATAAAGTCTGTTTGGGATATCAGAATTAGAAAGCGTTTCTTCAACATAAAACTCTAAGAAAGCTTCATTAACTAATCGTTTAGCAGTTGTTTGCCCATCACTTAAGTCTCTAAATTCATTTAGGTAATCCTCTTGTGTAGATCCGGCTTCGTCTTCAGTAAATAGTTCTATTACAGCCATAGATCCTTCTCCACCCTTGAGGTAAAGAAGATCATCCCCTTCTGAATCTGTAGAAGTATCGTTAATTTGTTGTAAAACTGAAGGAGTAAAGTTATTTTCAAAAATATTAACCCTATTTCCAGAAAAAGTAAGCTCATAATTACCCTGCATAGAGCTTGTCTCGTCTACTCCATCAACAGTAATGGTTTGATCATATGTGTAATAAAACATAAGATTTGCCCCTCCAGAGTTTAGGTCGAGTTGCATCATATGACCTTCTGTTCCTGTGATAGATTCTGCCTTGAAATATAGTCCTCTAAAGTAATTATAAAAGTTGTTTTCAGTTTCAAGAACGTCATCCCCTTCTCTCTCGAAAAAAATATTTTCCCAAAAACCTTCTGGGGGACTAAGATTCAAGGGGTTGTCGTAAAGATGCAACCTTAAACTTGGATTTAAGGTGCTAGTCAATTCAAAATCCCCAGTTTCTTCATTAAAGGTTCCTAGTTCTATACTTTCAGAGATTGGATAATAATTGCCATCATAATACAGTAGTTGCGATTCTAGTAATGAAGGTTCAATTAATTGTCCGGAATCAAGGGAGCCGTTTGAATAATACTTTTGAGCGTCATCGATTCCAGCTCCTGGATCAAAGTTTCTTAACAAAAAATCATTTTTAAAGATAGAGAGTTTAATTGGACTTGACCCGTAAAGCGAGTCCAATTCATATATTGTAATTTCATCAGATATTGTAGAATTACTTGAGAAAGGAATCGTTAAAATGACAGAGTCTAAAACAGTATTATCTCCAAAATTTGGAGTATAATCACTTGGGCGCATTTGCCCAACGAAACTAACATTTGATCCTCCGAAGACAGGATCATAATAAAAACCTAATAAGTCATTTTCTAGTTTGTTAGACTCAAAAGGGGTTATTCTTTTGTTGTATGTTTTTATCGGGTAGTTTTTATTTTGAATCTCAAACTCTGGCGTTCCCACAATCCCTGTGCCAATTTCTGAGAACTCATTGTCGCAAGAGTTGGATATCACGAATACGGATAAAAGACATGCAAGTTTTAATGAAATAGATGTAGTATTGCCCATGTAAAAAGTATGCTTATTTTAAAATTTTTGTTGTGTAAAAATCTGTGTAAGCTTCAGTAAACGCTTCAGGATACTGATAGTCAAGAACAGGTTTTTTACAGTTAGCAAGGTAATCTTCAAGTTCGTCAGGAAGTTCCTGTGATCCTTTTATTATTCCATCTGAAAAATCGACAGCAATTTTCATAAGGTTAGAGTAGTTAGGAGTCTTCAAGCTTTCAACATGAGCTTCTTCAATTTCATCAAATTTAATTTTATCAATTAGACCACCATTTAAATTATCATCAAAGCTCTGGCTATAAACAGACGAAACGACCTTACTTTCACTAAATAATGGTTCATCCTTGTAATATTGTTTTAGATAAAGAGGCAACAATGACGCTAGCCAGCCGTGAACGTGAATTATATCTGGCGCCCAATTTAATTTTTTTACCGTTTCGATTACTCCCTTAGCAAAGAAAATAGCACGTTCATCGTTGTCATCGAACATCTGTCCATTTTCATCTCTAAAAGTTGCTTTTCTCTTAAAATACTCTTCATTATCGATAAAATAGACTTGGATACGTTCTTTTGGAATGGAGGCAACCTTGATGACCAATGGCATATCTAAGTCATTAATCACTAAATTAATCCCTGAAAGCCTGATAACCTCATGAAGTTGATGTCTTCTTTCGTTAATATTTCCATAACGAGGCATGAATATTCGTATTTGTCCACCTTGCTTATTTATCATTCTAGGCGCTTCAAACGACATAGAAGAAATTTCTGTCTCAGGTAAATATGGCACCACTTCTGACGATACATATAAGACTCTCTTATCTTTCATATGAGTTATGTTTTAAGTATTTACTATAAAAGTTGTGCAAAAATACAAAATTTTATGCAGATTAATTGTAATACCTTAAGTTTGCATGCCGTTAATTATTTGATAAATGCTAGTTTACAAAACAAAGGTTAACTTGATTAACCGTATTAATAATTTAATGCAGCCTAATTTTTCGCTAGGTTTTGTTCCCACCATGGGTGCTCTTCATAAGGGGCATTTGTCGCTAGTTAAATCAGCTCTAGCTAATAATAATTTCGTTGTTGTTAGTATTTTTGTTAACCCAACCCAATTTGATAACTCATCAGATTTAAATAAATACCCAAGGTCCTTGGCTAAAGACATTAAAATCTTGGAAACTATTTCAAAAGATAATATTTTAATTTATGCTCCAAAAGTTGAGGATCTATATGGCTCCAAGGTAAAGTCAGAGAACTTTAATTTTAGTGGACTTGAACTATCAATGGAAGGCAATTCTCGACCTGGTCATTTTGACGGAGTTGGGACCATAGTTAAGCGTTTGTTACAAATAGTGAATCCAAACAACGCCTATTTTGGAGAGAAAGACTTTCAGCAACTTTTAATAATAAGAAAAATGGTAGAATCCGAAGGCCTTTCGGTTAATATCATAGGTTGCCCAACAATGCGTGAGCCTAACGGTTTAGCAATGAGTTCAAGAAATGGTAGACTAAGCCCTAAGGAATATCACGAGGCAGCAATGATTTATGAAATTTTACAAACTGTTAAGCATAAATTTAGCTCCGAGGGCATACCATCAACTTGTGACTGGGTATTAAAACGATTTAATATTAATCCTTTATTTGAGCTAGATTATTTTCAAATTTTAGATTCAGAATTTTTGGGGCCTGTCAAGAAAAAAATACCAAATAAAAAATATCGAGCATTTATTGCGGCATACATAGGAGATGTCCGATTAATTGATAACATAGATTTAAATTAATTATATTTACCAACATGCAAATACAAGTAGTAAAGTCTAAAATTCACCGTGTAAAAGTTACTGGAGCTGATCTTAACTATATAGGGAGTATCACGATTGATGAAGATTTAATGGATGCAGCTAATATTATTCAGGGAGAAAAAATACAAGTAGTTAACAATAATAATGGAGAGAGATTAGATACATATGTAATTCCAGGCCCTAGAAACTCTGGCGAAATTACTTTAAACGGAGCTGCAGCACACAAAGTATCCATAGGAGACGTTTTAATACTAATAACTTACGCTTTTATGGAGATTGAAGAAGCTAACGACTTTAAGCCTTCTTTGGTTTTCCCTAACGAAACAAACAACTTATTAAAATAAACATTGAATTCAAAACAGAAATCAATACTAAAAATAACCGTACCAATACTATTAAGTATTGTTGCGATTTGGTATTCATTTTCAATAATTCCCATTGAAAATTTGATTAGTTCGTTTAGGAAAGCTGACTACGCCTTTGTTTTATTAGGTGCATTTATGGGGCTTTTAAGTCACTTATCTCGAGCTTACCGCTGGCGATTTCAACTTGAACCCATGGGTTATAAAATAAAACCAGGTAATAGTATAATGGCAGTTTTTGCAGCTTATTTAATTAACTACACAATCCCTAGAGCAGGTGAAGTTGCAAGAGCTTCAGTTCTTACAAATTATGAGGGTGTTCCATTCGAAAAAAGTTTTGGGACTATAGTTTCGGAGCGTATTGCAGACATGGTAGTTATGTTAGGAATCATTATCGTGACATTATTTTTACAATTTGATTTTATCTTTGAAAAACTTTCAGATAGTATTTCCATTTACAAGATTATAACATCAGCTGTCTTAGCTGTTATTATAATCTTAATATTAACTCGAATAATTCAAAAAGGTAACTCAAAAATTATTCTAAAAATTAAATCATTTGTAAATGGCTTATTAGAAGGTGTTCTTAGTATTTTCAAGATGAAAAAAAAGTGGCTATTTATTTTCCATACACTATTCATTTGGAGTATGTATGTTCTTATGTTTTACGTTACATCATTTTCTATTCCTGAAACAAGTGATATCCCTTTTGCAGCTATTTTAGTTGGTTTTATTTTAGCTAGTTTTAGTATTGCAGCTACTAATGGAGGGATTGGGTCCTATCCCTTGGCAATTTATGCAGCATTCTCTATTTTTAATATTCCTGAAGATCCTAGTATTGCTTTCGGATGGATTATGTGGACTTCACAGACGCTAATGATTATGTTTTTTGGGGGAATTTCACTACTATATTTACCATTTTATAACAGAAAAACATCTAAAACAAACTTTTAAGAAAGTGTAATTGGTTTTCACTTATTTTCTTAACTTGTAAATTCAAATATTATCGACTACATGAGGTTTTTCATCATTTTATTTCTGTTTTTTTTTCAATGTTCTTTTTCTCAAGTAGTTTATGAATCAATTGAGTCCGAAGCTTTGGGGACTACCCGAGAGTTAAAAATTCAACTTCCACGTAATTACGAGTTAAATTCTGATCAATTCTATCCATTAATCGTCGTTTTTGACGGAGATTATCTTTTTGAGGTTGTTGCAGGGAACGTAGAATATATCTCTTACTGGAGAGACATGCCAGACGCTATAGTTGTTGGAATTAATCAAGCTAAATCACGAACAGAGGATACGACATTATCAGTCGAAGATCATTTCCCTTACCGTTCAGGAGCTAAATTTTATGAATTTATTGACTCAGAACTTATTGAATTTATTGAGAGTAAATATCGATGCTCAGATTTTAGAATTGCGATCGGCCATGGAGAAACAGCTAACTATATCAACTATTTTTTCTTTCAAAAGTCACCTCTCTTTAATGGTTTTGTAGCACTGAGCCCAAGTTTCGCTCCATTCGTGCAGGAAAACTTGGTTAGAAAATTGAGGATTGAACAAAAAAAACAAGTAAAGCTCTTTTACTATTTATCTACTGCTTCATTAGATATTAAGCGAAACCAAAAACAAGCAACCGAACTTAATTATAAGATCTCGACCATAGAAAACCCTAGTATATTTTATGAATTTGATAATTTTGAAGGGTTATCGCATTATTCACTAGTCCCGCGGTCTATTCCGAATGCCCTAGATAATATGTTTTCTGTATACCAACCAATTAATAGAGATGAATATGAGAAAAATATCTTAACACTTGTTTCTTCACCTGTTGATTATCTAGTGGACAAGTATGAAACAATTAAGGACCTTTTTGGAATTGAAAAACAAATATTAATCAATGATTTTAAAGCAATAGCTGCTGCAATTGAAAAAAATAAGCAATATGATTTTTATAAAGATCTTGGAGATATTGCCAGGAAACATCATCCTGAAACTGTTCTAGGATTTTATTATTTAGCGCGTTTTTTTGAGGAAACAGGAAAGCCGAAAAAGGCAATGAATGCGTATAGATCTTCGTATACACTAGGTAGCATCCAGGGCTATTCAAAAGATGAAATGCTAGACAGAGCTGATGCAATTCAGAAAGAATTTGGATACTAATGGCTAAGCTAAAAACCACCTTTTTTTGCCAGAGCTGTGGAGCCCAATCTGCCAAATGGCAGGGGCAATGTAGTTCCTGTAAATCTTGGAATACAATCGCGGAAGAATTGGTTCAGAAACCATCAAAAAATGATTGGAAACTAGGCTTGAAAAAGACATCTGATCGAGTTTCTACGCCCTTAAAAATATCTGAAATTGACACTGCTAAAACTGTGCGAATGGATACTGCTGATAACGAGCTTAACCGTGTACTTGGTGGCGGAATAGTTCCTGGCTCCCTAACTCTTTTAGGAGGTGAACCCGGAATAGGTAAAAGTACGTTAATGCTTCAAGTTTCTTTGAAACTACCTTACAAAACTTTATATGTCTCAGGAGAAGAAAGTCAAAAACAAATTAAACTCCGTGCGGAACGTATACAACCTTTAAGTGACACTTGTTACATTCTAACTGAAACTAAAACACAATATATATTTAAACAAATTGAAGCGATTCAACCCGACGTGGTTGTGATTGATTCAATTCAAACATTACAAAGTGATTTTTTGGAGGCATCAGCGGGAAGTGTTTCTCAAATTAAAGAATGCACAAGTGAACTTATAAAGTTTGCTAAAGAAACTGCTACTCCTGTAATTTTGATAGGTCACATCACTAAAGACGGTTCAATCGCAGGGCCAAAAATATTAGAGCACATGGTGGATACTGTTCTTCAGTTTGAAGGAGATCGTAATCATGTTTTTAGGATTTTAAGAGCTCACAAAAATCGTTTTGGGTCTACACACGAATTAGGGATTTATGAAATGCTCGGAACTGGACTCAGAGAAGTAACGAATCCATCAGAAATACTAATATCTAAAAAAGACGAAGCCTTGTCTGGAAATGCTATTGCTGTTACACTAGAAGGTGTTCGACCTTTGCTGATAGAAGTTCAGGCTCTAGTTAGTACTGCTGTTTATGGAACTCCTCAGCGTAGTGCCACGGGATTTAACGCTAAACGCTTAAACATGCTTCTTGCTGTACTAGAAAAAAGAGCGGGATTTCGACTTGGCGCCAAAGACGTTTTTCTAAATATTACCGGAGGCATTAATGTAGATGATCCAGCTATCGATTTAGCAGTAGTTGCTTCTATTTTGTCCTCTAATAACGATGAAGCTCTCGCTAAAAACTATTGCTTTGCTGGTGAGGTAGGTCTTTCTGGAGAAATTCGCCCTGTGCAGCGCGTAGATCAGCGGATCGTTGAAGCTGAAAAGTTAGGTTTTGAAATTATATTTGTTTCAAAATATAATAAAATAAGCCTAAAACCAACAACGATTAAAGTTCAGTTACTTACAAAAATAGAAGACTTAGTAGAAATTATTGGATAAAATACACCAAAAAAAATCCAGACTTAATTGTCTGGATTTTAAATAAGTTACGCTGTTAACAAAACTCATTATATGCATTTTTCAAATTTTCTGCGATTAGTTCTGCAGGGCGACCCTCAATGTGATGACGCTCAAGCACGTGAACTAATTCACCGTCTTTAAATAAGGCCATACAAGGAGAGCTTGGCGGGAAAGGGACCATGTGTTCTCTTGTTTTTTGAACAGCTTCTTTGTCAACTCCAGCAAATACTGTAACAGTGTTGGCTGGTAGTTTTTCGTTATCTAAACTCATAATAGCTCCTGGTCGCGCATTGGCAGCTGCACAACCACAAACTGAATTAACAACCATTAAGGTCGTTCCAGGTTCAGCTAAAGCAGTATCAACTGCTTCTCCACTATTCAGTTCTTTAAACCCTGCTTGTGTTAAATGTTCTCGCATTGGTTTTACTAATTCTGCTGGATACATAGGTGTATGTTTTTTTAGTTCAATTGCAAATATACAAATTTGGCGGTCATTTATATTCTTTTTGTAGGGCTGTCAAATGTTAAATTGATTATAAATATTTTGAGAAATGTCCTATGTTATTAATTGTTATTATTCTTTTTTTGTAGGTTTGATTTTTAATTAATCGCGATATTTAATGGGGTTTTCAAAATGGATAGGTGCTTCAATAGGTTGGTCTTTTGGAGGGCCAATTGGAGCTATTATTGGCATGGCAGTAGGGAGTTTGTTAGATTCTTCTTCTAAAGGTGGCTCAAGCTTTACTCAAAGTCAAACAACTACACGCTCAGGAGATTTTGAGGTCAGTTTATTAGTTTTAGCTTCTATAGTAATTAAAGCCGATGGTAAGCAAGACCAGCGCGAGATGGATTTTGTACGTGCTCAATTTGTTCAAATGTATGGTAAGGTGCGTGCGAACCAAGCATTCAAGTTATTTAAGGAAATTTCTAAGCAATCGAATATATCTACACGCCAGGTGTGCTTACAGATTCGTCAAATGATGGACCATGCGTCGCGACTTCAACTAATTCATTTTTTATTTGGAATTGCAAAATCTGATAATCATGTAGACGAATCTGAAGTGAAGGCTATCGCTTCAATCGCCAATTATTTAGGTGTCAGTCTTAGAGATTTTGAAAGTATTAAGGCTATGTTTTATAAAAGCTCTGATATGGCTTATAAGATTTTGGAAATTAATGCTTCTGCTACCCAAGCTGAAATAAAAGCTGCATATAGAAAAATGGCTAAAAAGTACCACCCTGATAAAGTACTTCATTTAGGGAAAGAGCATCAAAAAGGTGCTGAAGAAAAGTTCAGAAAGGTTCAAGAAGCCTACGAACAACTTCAAAAATAGAGATTGATTGATTAACTTGCGAAAAAATATAGGAATTGATGAACCAAATTATTGATTACTTAAGCAATATTGACCCTATTTTAGCGGCACTATACGCTTCATTATTTACTTGGGTGCTAACAGCACTGGGAGCTTCACTTGTATTCTTTTTCAAAGGAATGAATAGAGGAATACTAGATGGAATGCTTGGTTTTACTGGTGGAGTCATGGTTGCTGCAAGTTTTTGGAGCCTGTTGGCGCCAAGCATTGAAATGAGCCCTGGAGAGGGCTTTGAAAAAGTAGTTCCAGCAGGAATTGGCTTTTCTATGGGCGCTTTGTTTTTATTTGGTCTTGACAAACTACTACCTCACTTACATATTAACTTTAAGGAAAGTGAAAAAGAAGGTGTAAAATCCCCTTGGCATAGAACAACGTTATTAGTCTTAGCAATAACACTTCATAATATTCCAGAGGGCTTAGCTGTTGGTGTTCTTTTTGGAGGAGTTGCAGCGGGAATTCCTGAGGCAACCATTGGGGGAGCTGTTGCATTAGCAATCGGAATTGGGATTCAAAATTTTCCTGAAGGCCTAGCGGTTTCAATGCCGCTTAGACGTCAGGGAGTCACTAGGTTTAAAAGCTTTTGGTATGGCCAGCTTTCGGCAATAGTAGAACCCATTTCTGCAGTTATAGGAGCTGTTGCAGTTACATTTTTCACTCCAATATTGCCTTACGCCTTGGCTTTTGCAGCTGGAGCAATGATTTTTGTTGTTGTAGAAGAGGTGATTCCAGAAACTCAGCGTGATAAGTACACTGATGTTGCCACTCTGGGTTTTATTGGGGGATTTATTATAATGATGACTCTAGATGTTGGACTGGGCTAGTCACATTTACAGCTATCGTTCCCACAATTATTATTAGTAGATTTTCTTAGCTGATTTCGAAATAAATATCCCACAGCAATCAATGCTGCTGTGATTATTATTATTGTTTCTAGTGAAGTTGTCATTTTAAGTTATTTTAGTAGTTGAAAGGCAATTAAAGCACAAACGTAAGCAATAGCTGTCATCCCTAAGAGTTGGAGAATTGGCCACTTCCAGGTTTTAGTTTCTCTCCTTACAATAGCTAGGGTGCTCATACATTGCATAGCAAATGCATAGAAAAGTAGTAAGGATATCCCAGAAGCTAGCGTAAAAACCTTTGTGCCATCTGCATAAGTTTCATTTGCCATCTTTGTTTTTATAGTTTCTATATTTTCCCCTTCACCAGCACTTCCAACACTATATATAGTAGCCAAAGTACCAACAAAAACCTCTCTGGCAGCAAATGATGCCACTATTCCTATACCAACTTTCCAGTCATATCCCAAGGGCCTAATAAGTGGCTCGATCGTTTTTCCTACAATTCCAATATAAGAGTGCTCTAGTTTGTATGCTGCAATTTGATCATTATAGTCATCAGTTGATTGAAGTTCTGAACTCTGTTTGACGTATGATTCAGCATTATAAAACTTATCATCGGGACCATAAGAAGCCATTATCCAAAGGATAACAGATATTGCTAAAATTATTTTACCAGCCTCAAAAACAAACGTTTTTGTTTTTTCAATAACAGTTATAATCACATTTTTAATTAGAGGTAGTTTATAATTAGGCATTTCTACTACAAAAAATGTTTTATGTTTTGTTTTTAAAACTCGATCTAAGACGAAAGCAGAAAATATCGCCATTGCAAAACCAAGCAAGTATAATGCCATCAAGGTTAATGCCTGATAACTCAGTCCAATAACAGATCCCTCGGGAATAACTAGAGCAATGATAATTAAGTAAACAGGAAGTCGTGCTGAACAGGTGGTGAATGGGACTACCAATATCGTTATTAAGCGTTCCTTCCAGTTTTCAATATTCCTAGTTGCCATAACTGCAGGAATGGCACAAGCAGTGCCTGAAATAAGCGGGACTATACTTTTACCACTTAAACCATACCGCCGCATAACACGATCCATTAAAAAGACAACGCGACTCATATAGCCACTTTCTTCTAAAATAGAAATAAATAAAAATAAGAAGGCAATTTGAGGAATAAAAATAACAATGCCCCCAATACCAGAGACTATTCCTTCTGCAACTAAATCTGTAATTTTCCCTCCTCCAGGAAATGAGCTTTTAACCCATTCTGCTAAGCTAGCAAAGTTAGTGTCAATCAGATTCATTGGTAATGTAGCCCAATCATAAATGGCTTGAAAAATAGTCAATAATACAAGGAAAAAAATTACATAACCCCACACTTTGTGTATCAATATTCGGTCCAATTTACTTCTCAGGTCTGTAGCCTTGGAGCGATCAATAGTTTGACCATCTTTTAAGATGCTATTAATAAATTGGTAGCGCTTAATTGCTTCTTGTTGTTGCAGGCGTTTTAATTCCTGATTTGATTTTGTTTTAAACCTTGAGATATCTATCTCTTGGCGGGTAATTTTTCCAAAATTTGCATCCTGTGTGATGACCAACCATAATTTATATATGTCTTGATTTGGGAAAGCTTTTTGCAGGCTTTGAAAGTACTCTTTATCAATGAGTGTGGTATCTAAACAGACTTCTTTTGAAATGGTTTTATAACCTTCAATAAGTACTTTTAGCTCTTCTATTCCTGTATTTTTTCTAGTACTTACAAGAGCAATCTTTGTGTGTAATTTAGCTTCAAGAAATTTAATATCTAATTCAATACCCTTGCGTTGCATTAGGTCGCTCATGTTAATCACTAGTATTGTTGGGATTTTAAGGTCTTTGATTTGTGTAAATAGAAGCAAGTTTCGTTTCAAAGTCTCTACATCGCTGACTATTATGGCAACATCAGGGTAGTCTTTATCGTTTTTGTTTAGTAGTAATTCGATTACTACATTTTCATCTAATGAAGAAGCATTTAAGCTATATGTTCCAGGGAGGTCCAAGACATTTGCTTTTACACCACGTGATAATTTACAAACCCCTTGTTTTTTGTCGACTGTAATACCTGGGTAATTACCTACCTTTTGATTCAGACCGGTCAGAGCATTAAAAACAGAGGTTTTTCCTGTGTTAGGGTTTCCAATTAACGCAACATTCAGTTGTTTACCCATTTACTTTTTCGATTATAATTAGGGAAGCTGTTTCTCTTCGAATCGCTAAGAAACTATCGTTTACGTTAAGGTACATAGGGTCAGAAAATGGCGCTAACTGGAGCAAACGGACCTCATTTCCAGGCAGACACCCCATTTCCAATAATTTTAGAGGGATATCTTCTGAAGAGCTATCAGTAATAATACCCTTTTCTCCTTTTTTAAGATTTGCAATAGTAAGACCCATGCTTATTTAGATTCATTTTAAAGAGTCAAAAGTAATAAAAAGATTAGTTTTTATAAGACGCTTTTAAAACTTTTATGTCTTCAAGTAGTCGTTCAATTTCTTTTGAATCAGTACCGTCGTAAAACCCTCTAATTTGTCGTTTTTTATCTATCAACATGAAGTTTTCTGTGTGTATCATATCAAAAGGACCCCCATATTCCGAATTTTTAACAGCGAGATATGATTTACGAGCTAATTCATAAATTTGTTTTTTGTCTCCTGTAACCAAATTCCATTTAGCAGGGTTCACAAGCTTTTTCTTAGCATATTTTTTTAGTTGTGCTACAGAGTCAATTTCAGGAGTTACGGAGTGAGATAATAATAAAAGATCTGGATCTGCGATAGTTTTTTTTTGAATGTCATACATATGATCTGTCATGATAGGACATATGGTTTGGCAAGTGGTAAAAAAAAAGTCAGCAACATAAATCTTATCTTTATAAAATTCTTGAGAAATTGTGTCTCCGTTCTGGTTTATTAGGCTGAAATCAGCTATCTGGTGATATTTTTTTTGATGCTGAATAGTGCTGTCCACCAATTCATAGTTAACCTCTGCCGGTTGGTAAATTGGCAATATTTTTTCAGGGGTAAGAATGTTGTAAAATATCGTAATAATAATACATGATAGCGCAAACATTGTAGTTATGAATACTCTGTATCGTTTAAAAAATGAAATCATACAAACTTGAAAAGTTTTGTAAAAGTACAACATAGTGCCTTAAATTTTATCAACGAAATCCTAAAACGTGAACTTTTAAGTATTTTTTTTGTTTTTAAGCTGAAAACTTTACATTTGTTCGCCTAAACCTAAAATCACAGAACATGGAGTTTGTTATTAAAATATCACAATTTTTGATGAGTCTTTCTTTACTCATTGTGCTTCATGAATTAGGACATTTTATTCCTGCAAAATTATTTAAAACGCGAGTTGAAAAGTTTTACCTATTTTTTGATGTTAAATATTCTTTGTTTAAAAAGAAAATTGGTGATACTGTGTACGGAATTGGTTGGCTACCGCTGGGTGGTTATGTCAAGATATCAGGGATGATTGATGAAAGTATGGATACTGAGCAAATGGCGCAAGAACCGCAACCGTGGGAATTCCGATCTAAGCCGTCATGGCAACGTTTAATCATAATGCTAGGCGGGGTTACTGTTAATTTTTTATTAGCAGCAGTTATTTATGTATTTATGGCCTTTTCATATGGCTTGATTGATATTGATGCTAATAGCATTGATGGTGGCTATGAAATCAAAAGCTCAGTTTTAAAGGAAATTGGACTTCAAAACGGAGATCAAATAACTTCAATCAATGACTACAAAATTGACAAAGTTTCTGATATTAGAAGATACCTCATAGAAGCCAAAACAATGACTGTTTTTAGAGCTGGTAGATCAAAAACTATAGAGTTCCCAACAGACTTTTTAGGACAGCTAAGCGCTAGTAAACCCAAAGGTCTAATAGAACTTCGGAATCCATTTATATTTTCTGCTTTTCAAGGAGGCTCTATTAATTCTTCTGTAGATTTACAACCAGGGGACGTCATGGTATCTATAAACAACCAACCAGCTCGTTTTATGGATGAAATAACTCCTTTATTGGAAACTCTCAAAGATCAAGTTGCTGTGTTTAGTTTTAAAAGAAACGGTAACTTAATAACGCAGGAATTAAAAGTTAGTAATGAAGCTAAGTTAGGAGTTATAATAGCTAGATCTACTCGAGAATATGCAAAGGCTGGATTTTTTAAAATTATTAAAAAAGAGTACAGTTTTGGCGAGAGTATCGAGGTTGGTATTAAACGTTTTAGCTTAGAAATGGATTCTTATTGGAGTCAATTCAAGCTGATTTTCACACCAAGCACAGGAGCTTTTAAAGGAGTTGGAGGGTTTAAAGCAATTTTTGATATTTTTCCAAATACTTGGAACTGGGAAGCCTTTTGGGGAAGAACAGCTCTCTTATCTATTATGTTAGGAGTATTAAACTTGCTCCCTATTCCTGCTTTAGACGGAGGACACGTGATGTTTTTGATTTATGAAATGATTTCAGGACGTAAACCCAGCGACAAGTTTATGGAATATGCACAAACAGTCGGATTCTTTCTTTTAATATCCCTCGTATTATTTGCTAATGGAAATGATATTTACAAAGCATTGTTTGGCTAAATATTTTATAAAATGTATTTGTATAGATTAAAAAATACTATATATTTGCGCTCGCGATAGCGAAAACACTCCTCCTTAGCTCAGTTGGTTAGAGCATCTGACTGTTAATCAGAGGGTCCTTAGTTCGAGCCTAAGAGGAGGAGCAACTTATAATGATAAAACGGTTATACTTTTATAGTG